>Ga0247773_1000181_pt1 | contig 30605 bp, 24 predicted proteins | sample UWRJL092311B6_FD_179934 | JGI IMG/M metagenome (GOLD analysis project Ga0247773, IMG submission 179934) | Plant litter microbial communities from Arlington Agricultural Research Station in Wisconsin, United States - UWRJ-L092-311B-6 | ecosystem: Environmental > Terrestrial > Plant litter >... | reverse complement strand
CCGCACCCCGCACCCCGCACCCCGCACCCAGCACCCAGCACCCAGCACCCACGCACTCTCGCACTTCGTTCCTCACCGCCCCCTGAACTCCGCCTTCCGCTTCTCCAGGAACGCCCGCATCCCCTCCTTCATGTCGTCGGTCGCGGCGAGAAGGCCGAAGAGGTTGGATTCGAGCGCCAGGCCGTCGTCCACCGACATCTCCATCCCGCGCGTGGCGCACTCGATGGCGAGACCCACGGCGATGGGGCCGTTGGCCAGCATCACGCCCATCATCTTGCGCGCGGTGTCCATCAGCTCGGCCTGCGGCACCACCTTGTTCGCCAGGCCGATGCGGTACGCCTCGTCGGCCTTGATGAACTGCGCGGTGAGCATCAGCTCCAGCGCGCGCCCCTTCCCCACGATGCGCGGCAGGCGCAGGGTGCCGCCGTAGCCGGGGATGATCCCCAGCTTCACCTCGGGAAGGCCGAACTGCGCGTTCTCGCTGGCGATGCGGAGGTGGCAGGCCAGCGCCAGCTCGCACCCGCCGCCCAGCGCGAAGCCGTTCACCGCCGCCAGCACCGGCTTCCGCGACAGCTCGATGCGGCGGAACACCTCCTGGCCCAGCCGGCTCACCAGCACGCCGTCCACCGGGCCCATCTTCGCGAGCTCGGCGATGTCGGCGCCGGCCACGAAGGCCTTGTCGCCCACGCCGGTCAGGATCACGCCGCCCACGTCGTCGCGCCCGGCGATCTCGTGCATCGCCTGGCCCAGCTCGCGGATGGTCTGCTCGTTGAGCGCGTTGAGCTTGTCGGGGCGGTTCACGGAGAGGACGGCGATGCGGTCCTGCACCTCGAGCGTAAGGTTGCCGTATTCGGCCATGGTCGCGCGGTCTCGTGTTTCGGTGTGGGGAAGAGGCTCCGCCGGAGCGCCCCACAACGTAGCCGCGCCCCCGGACCGCTGCAACGGAGCTGTCCATTCCCGGTCCGTGTCCCCTTCCGCCACTCTCGTCGCGCATTCGTCTTGCGCACGTTGGAGGCGGATTGTACGCTGTCGCGTGAATAAACCGATACCAGGACAAAGTAGACAGGGCCCCCTCGCCCAGGCGCCGGATCCGCTGAACGAGCGCGTTCAGGTGGGGCAGGTGGCCGCGCTGCTCGCCGAACGGCGCAAGCGGCTGTCGCTGCGTCGTCTGGCGAACGAGGTGGGGATCTCGAAGAGCGCGGTGGACGGCCTGGTGCAGGCGTACCACCAGCTGCGCGACATGCCCCAGCCGCACGCCAACTGGCAGAAGCTCAAGGACTGGTATCTGCGTGAGAAGTACGCCCAGGCCGGCGCTTTGAACGAACCGGTGGACATGGCCATCCTGGCGCTGGAGATGCTGGCCGAGATCCCCGAGGCCGATCGCCGCGACGCGCTGCGCGAGATGGCGGGCGCCATGGCGGAGATCTACGATCGCCGCGGGGTGCGGCGCCCCGCGTGGCTCGCGCGCCTGTCGCGGGCGGTGGACGGCGCGCCCGCCGAGAACGGCTGAGGCCCGCCGCGGCCGCCGTCCAGTTTGCCCCAGGAAGAGGGCTCCCGCGCCGGGAGCCCTCTTCGTTCGCTCCTCTCCCGCCAGCGCGCGGATGATTCCGCGCCCGGTCATCCGCCGATCCGTGACCCGATCGGAGTGTGCCGGTGACGGAATGTCGGCTGTCCACGGCGGTGGACGCGCGTTCGTCCGCGCCGGTGAACGGACGCTCCGCGGGGCTCGGCCGACGCGGATCGTAAGCCGATGCGGTGGAACCGGTTGCGTCGGGAAGGGTAGGGGCGTGCGGATTGCCTGATCCTCCGTTCGGAACCCCGTTCGACCCTTTATCGTCCGCGTGAAGGACACCATGAGACGCCTGGCTGCATTCGTTCTCCCGGTGGTGGCGCTGTCGGCGTGCTATGCGCCGGCGTACCGCTCCGGGTATGGCGGCGAGACCCGCTACCGCGCCGAGGAGCGCTGGTACGACGACGAGCCGAACGCCGCCCTCGGCGCGCGCATCGCGCCGCGCGGCGGCTACGACTTCGCGGTGGAGCTGAACCGGCCGGCGTACGTGGCGATCTTCGAGATCCTTCCCGGGCAGGGCGTGGGGATGATCTACCCGCGGGTGGGTGACCAGCAGGGATACCTTCCCGGCGGCTACACCACGGTCGACATCCTGCGCAACCGCAGCTACGACTGGTACAACTACCAGAGCCGGAACCGCTACTACGCCAACGAGCCGCGCTTCTACTTCCTGGTGGCCAGCAAGCGCCCGCTGCGCATCAGCCGCTTCCAGCGCAGGGGCGGCGGGGCGCTGCGTAGCGTGCTGGGGCTGAGCGCCTACAGCACCGTGGAAGCGCATTCGGTGATGAACGACCTGGTCAGCGCGATCGTTCCCTATCAGCCGAACACCGACTGGACCACCGACGTGTACGCCGTGTGGCCGGAGCGGTACGCGGGCGACTACTACAGCAGCACCCGTCCGCAGAGCTACGTGCGCATCGACTGCGGCAGCGGGCGGGCCGACGTGGTGCCGCTGGAGCTGGCGCGCTACGCCTGCGGGCGCTACCACAACGGCACCACCACGCCACGCGCGCCCGTTCCTCCGCGCGACACCACCACGGTGCGCACGCCCGGCCGCCGCCGCCCCGAGCCGCCGGCGGACAGCGGCGCCGGCGGGCCGCCCGCCGCCGGTGGCGCGCGCCGCCCGCGCCCGCTGAACATCCCCGTGGCGCCGCCGGAGCCCGGCACGCCGCGCCCGGGTGACGACGGCGGCCCGCGCGTGGCCCCCGGCCGCCCCGCGGGCGAGCCGCGCGCGCAACCGCGCTCCGAGCCACGCACCGCCCCGGCCGACGAGCCGCGTGGCGAGCCCACCCCCGCGCCCGCGCCGCGTTCGGCGCCCCGCCGCGAGCCCCGCGCCGAGCCGCGCACGGAGCCCCGCGCCGCCCCGGTGGACGAGCCGCGCGGCGAGCCGCAGCCCCAGCCGCGTTCGGAGCCGCGGGAGGAGCCGCGTCCCGAGCCGCGCGAACGCCCGCAGCCGCGCTACGAGCCTCCCGCGCCGCGCGAGGAGCCGCGCTACGAGCCTCCCGCGCCGCGCGAGGAGCCGCGCTACGAGCCTCCCGCGCCGCGCGAGGAGCCGCGCTACCAGCCGCGTGAAACGCCGCGTCCGGAGCCCGCCTACCAGCCCCCGCGCGAGACGCCGCGCGTGGAGCGGAGCGAGCCGGCGTACGTCCCGCCGCCGCCGCCACCTCCTCCACCGCCGCCGCCGCCGCCTCCTCCACCGCCGCCGCCGCCGCCGCCGCCGCCGCCGCCGCCGCCACCGCCGCCGCCGCCGGCGCCGCCTCCTCCTCCGCCCCCGGCGCAGGAACAGCCACGAGTCGCGGCGCCGGTCGAGCCCGCCGCGCAGCGCTGACCGAACGCCGAACGAGCCGCACCCGCCGATCCACATCGGCGGGTGCGGCTCCTTTTGTTCGCAACGGTTTACAGAGCCTCGCGCATGCGGCCGCCGTCGTGGCGATGTCGCGGACGCGCCGGATCTTCATTCGGGCGCCGGTGCGTTCGGGCGGTCCGCGCGGCGGACTTCGGGCCGTCGCAGCCGCGGATTCACCGGCCCTGAGAGCTCCGTCGCACGGGCGGCGCGATGCATCCCTCCGATCGATCGTGGATGACCCGGATGGGTGCGTCGCGCGAGGGCGGGCGGAGACTCGCGATCTTCCGCCGTGCCCCGCTGTTCATCTACCGAAGAAAATCCCCCAGCAGGCCGGATTCGAGATGTCGCTGAAGGTGATCGAGCAGCAGGTGGCGGGCTGCCGCGCGTGCCCGCGGCTGGTGGAGTGGCGCGAGCAGGTGGGGCGCGACAAGCGGCGCTCGTACATGGAGTGGGACTACTGGGCCCGCGGCGTACCCGGGTTCGGCGATCCCGCCGCGCGGCTGCTGATCCTGGGGCTGGCGCCCGCCGCGCACGGCGCCAACCGCACCGGCCGCGTGTTCACCGGCGACCGCAGCGGCGACTGGCTCTTCGCCGCGCTGCACCGCGCGGGCTTCGCGAGCCAGCCCACCTCCACGCACATCGAAGACGGCCTGGCGCTGACGGACGTGTGGGTCACCGCCAGCGTGAAGTGCGCGCCGCCGGACAACAAGCCGCTCCCCGCCGAGCGCGACGCCTGCTTTCCCTTCGCCGTGGCCGAGCTGGCCGCGCTCCCCGGCCTCCGCGCCATGGTGTGCCTGGGGAAGTTCGCGTGGGACAACGCGCTGCGCCTGCTGCGCCAGGCAGGCTACGCCGTCCCCTCGCCCGCGCCGGTGTTCGGCCACGCCGCCCAGGCGCGCATCGAGCCGGGGCTCACGCTGATCGGCTCGTACCACCCCAGCCAGCAGAACACCTTCACCGGCCGTCTGACCGAGCCGATGCTCGACGCCGTCTTCACCGCCGCGCGCCAGGCGATCGAAGCTCCCTGAGCCTCGTTACATCTCCAGCCTTGAAATCTTCGCCGCCCCGTCTAACCATTCATGCCGGGGGCGCGCGGTTCGCGTGGGCGCCTCTCCTCCGTGTTCCCCTCCGCCGCCCGCTCCATCCTGGCGGCGCTCCATCCAACCAGGAGCTCTCCCATGCCGTCCGCACAGCCCGCATTGCCCATGCAGAAGGGGTTCGACCAGAACGAGCCCGTCAGCGCGGCGCGCGCGAAGTCGTTCCACGAGAAGGGCTTCCGCTTCTGCCTGCGCTACGTGGGGCGGAGGAAGATGGCGGCGCACGACCTGACGGCCGCGGAGCTCGACCGGCTGCTGAACGCCGGGCTGGCCGTGATGCCCGTGCAGCACGTGGAAGACGATAACGAGCCAGGGTGGTTCCCCACGGCCGAGAAGGGGACCGAGTACGGCCGCAATGCCGGCCGTTTCGCGCGTGAGCTCGGCTTTCCCGATGGCGTGAACGTCTGGCTCGACCTGGAGCTCGTGCACAAGGCCGTTCCCGCCGAGACGGTGATCGCCTACTGCAACAACTGGTTTCGCGAGGTGGAGGCGGCGGGCTTCAAGCCCGGCGTGTACGTGGGCTTCCATCCCGGGCTCAGCAACGACCAGCTTCGCCATCGGCTCAAGTTCAGCCACTACTGGGGCTCGCTGAACGTGGACGCCAAGATCCCCGGGCGCGGGTGGCAGATGAAGCAGGAAGACGCGCACGCGCTGCACCAGGAAGATTTCACCCGCACCGACGACCTGGGCGGCACCGTCCACTGGCTGCAGCCCAAGGGCTGGACGCCCTTCGACCACGACTGATCGCACGCTCCGCCGGATCTCGAGGCGAGCGGCCGGCCAGGCGGCGGCCGGGTGCGCCGTTCACGCCGGGCATCTTGGTTCGCGCTGCTTGTTGGCGCGCGTGGGCAAGGTTACCGTTCATGCGCACGGCCGGATCATCTCGCCCCAACGACCGCCGTCTCCACACAGAGGTTCCTCCCTTTCCCTCGCATCCACCGGGTCCCCGCATGAGCACCACCGAAGCCGATGCCGCCGCGGCGGCCAACCTCCTGCCGGGCGTCGTCCGCGATGCCACGCCGGGGGTGAAGGGGTTCGACGCGAACGTCATCATCAGCTCGCAGACCGCGCAGGCGTTCGCGGCGGCGGGCTACAAGTTCTGCGTCCGCTACGTGGGCCGCACGCAGATGGCCGATCACGACCTGTCGGCCGGCGAGGCGGGCAACATCCTGGGCGCCGGGCTGGCGCTGATGGTGGTGCAGCACGTGCTGAACCCGGGGTGGGAGCCCACCGGCGACCTGGGCGCGCAGTACGGCACCAACGCGGGGAAGTTCACCAAGCAGATCGGCGTGCCGCCGGGGGTGAACGTGTGGTGCGACCTGGAGGGCGTGGCCGGCGACGCGCCGGCGCAGAACGTGATCGACTACTGCCACCAGTGGTACATGCAGGTGCAGGCGGCGGGGTACGTGCCGGGGCTGTACGTGGGCTATGGCGCCGGCCTCAGCGCGCAGCATCTGTACGACCTGCCCTTCGATCACTACTGGAGCGCCTACAACCTGGACGGCGACGACTATCCCGCCGTGCGCGGCGTGCAGCTGAAGCAGAAGACGGGCAAGGGCACCGTCGGCGGCCTCACCACCGAGGTGTACGACGACGACTTCACCCAGACCGACGCCCTGGGCGGCAACGCCCTCTGGCTCTCGCCGGACTGAGCGGCCGGCCTCGACGAGACCCCATCGACCCATCACCCCGGAGAGACCGCATGAAGCAGCGCCTGGAGCTGGACACCCTCACCGTGCAGTCGTTCGCCACGCACACGCTGGCCGACGAGGAGGCGTGGAACACCGCGGAGTCGAAGACGCAGTGCATCAGCGAGCTCTCGGCGTGCGGCATCTGCCCCACCGACACCTACGCCTGAGCGGGCGATGCGGCGGCGGTGGAACGGCGGGCTTCCGGTGTGGAGGCCCGCCGTTCGCGTTATGGTGGCTTCGCCGTTGGGGGATGATGATGCGGACGCGGCGCGTCGACCGGCGGCGCTGGAACACGAGCGATCGGGGGAGATGCGGATGGGGGAGATGACGGGGCGGGTGTGCGTGGTGACCGGCGCCAGCGGCGGGATCGGCCGGGCGACGGCGGTGGAGCTGGCGAGGCGGGGCGCCACGGTGACGCTGGTGGCGCGCAGCCGCGAGCGCGGCCAGGCCGTGCTCGCCCAGATCGTCCGCGACACCGGCCGCACCGACGCCACGCTGGTGCTGGCCGACCTCTCGCGCCCCGCCGAGGTGCGCCGCGCCGCCGCCGAGCTGCTGGCCGCGCACCCACGCATCCACGTGCTGGTGAACAACGCGGCGCAATACACCCGCAAGCGCACGCTCACGGCCGACGGCATCGAGACGCAGTGGGCGGTGAGCCACCTGGCCTCGTTCCTCCTCACCAACCTCCTCCTCCCGCGGCTGATGGAGAGCGCCCCGGCGCGGGTGGTGACGGTGAGCTCGGGCGCGCACGCCGGCGGCAAGCTGGTGTGGGACGACCTGGAGATGAGGCGGCGGCGCTACAGCGGGCTCCGGCAGTACGCCAACACCAAGCTCGCCAACGCGCTCTTCACCCGCGAGCTGGCGCGGCGCACGGCGGGGAGCGGCGTGACCGCCAACACCCTGCACCCCGGCGTGGTCGCCACCGAGCTGCTGATGAACGGCTTTCCGCCCATCCGCCTCTTCCGCCGCTGGCTGAAGACGCCCGAGCAGGGCGCCGCCACCTCCGTCTACCTCGCCACCTCGCCCGAGGTCGCCACGATGACGGGCCAGTACTTCATCGACCAGCGCCCCGCCCCCTTCGCCTCCCCCCTCGCCACCAACGACGAAGCCGCCCGCACGCTGTGGGAGCTCAGCGCGCGGGCGGTGGGGCTCGCGGCGGACTGAACGGCGGGTCAGACGCGGTCGGGATCACGTAGAACGGTGGTATCGATTCCTTTCAGGAACCCGCGCATCAGCCGCGGGTGCCTGACGGGCATCATCACCATCCGCTCACCGTACACGAACACGGCGAGCTCCTGGCCCGGGTGGATGCCGAGCGCCTCACGTCCCCGCCTGGGGGATGGTGACCTCGAACCAATCGGAGACGATGACTCGATCCATTCGCCAACTCTTCTCCGCATGTATCTCGGCGCGATGGAGAATCGCCCGAACGACTTCTTCCCTGGTTCACTCCACCGTGGCGCCGCCGCAGCTGGAGCCGGCGCCGGCGGTGCAGCCGAAGCAGTGCGGGCCCAGCACGATCTCGCGGCGGGCGAGGGTGTCGATGTCGAAGTCGAAGACGGTGCGGGGAGCGGCGGGGTGAACCGGCAGCTCCAGCATCTGGTTGAAGTCGCAATCGTAGAGCGTGCCGTCCCAGCCCACGCTGAGGGTGTTGCGGCACATCACGCCCGCGGCGGCGGCGGGGTTGAAGGCGTTGGCCAGGCGCTCCAGGTATTCGCCGGTCTGCCCGCTCTCCTGCAGGAACTCCAGGAAGCGGGAGATGGGCATGTTGGTGATGGTGTAGAGCGCGTCGAACTCGATGCCGTGGTTGCGCAGCATCTGGCGCTTCCAGTCCGCCTCCAGCGCCTTCTGGTTGCCGGGGAGGAAGGTGCCGACCGGGTTGGTGACCAGGTCCAGCATCAGCCCCGTGCCCGGCTTGCCGTACCCCAGCGCGTTCAGCCGCCGCAGCGCGGTGATCGACTCCTCGAACACGCCCTCGCCGCGCTGGGTGTCGGTGCCCTTCTGGCGGTAGTGCGGCAGGCTGGCCACCACGTGCACCCCGTGCTCGGCGAAGAACTCGGGGAGATAGGCGTAGTTGGGGAGCAGGGTGATGGTCAGGTTGCAGCGGTCCATCACGTGCTTCCCCGCCGCCCGCGCGCGGCGGACGATCTCGCGCCAGCGCTTGTGCAGCTCGGGCGCGCCGCCGGTGATGTCCACCGTGCCGACGTCGGTGGTCTCGATGATCTCGAGGCAGCGGTCCACCACCGCGTCGGGCATCATCTCGGTGCGGTCGGGGCCGGCGTCGACGTGGCAGTGGCGGCACGTCTGGTTGCACTTGCGGCCCACGTTGATCTGGAAGATGTCGATCCCCGTGGCTCGGAGCGGGTAGAGCCCCGCGCCCGCCAGCGCATCCTCGAAGCTCCGCGCCAGCGGCACGCGCGCGAGCGCGCCCCGCTGCTCGGCGGCGGCGGAGAGCGGCGCGTGGCGCTTCTGGAGCGTCGGGAGGACGCGGTGTACGGTCGCGGTCATTCGGAACTTCGGTGGAGGAAAACAGCTGGGCCCTCACCCTGGCGGGCCGGCGTCCCGCCGGGCCCGTCCAGCCTGTCACTCTCCCCTAAACAGCACGGGAGAGGGACCTGGGCTCGCTTCGTTCGCGGCCACGTCGATGGCGAGGGATCGGCACCGGTGCCGACCCGAAGCCTCCCGCAGTTTGGGAGGCTTCCCGTAGTTGTAGCCGTGGCTTCAGCCGCCCACCGCGGTGCGTGGTCCCGGAAAGGCAGTTGGAGACCACCCGAGATCTACATCCCCAGCTTCTCGGCGTGGTTGCGCATCTGGATGCCGTGGACGAGGGAGGCGCCGCCGCGGATGGCGGCGGCCACGTGCACGGCCTCGGTCATCTGCTCGGTGTCGGCGCCCTTGGCCAGACAGTCGCCGCTGTACGCGTCGATGCAGTAGGGGCACTGCACCGCGTGCGCCACGGCGAGGGCGATCAGGCTCTTCTCGCGCTCGGTCAGCGCGCCCTCGGCGAACACGGCCGTGTACCAGGCGAAGAACTTCTCGGCGAGCGCCGGCGCATCCTTGCCGATCTCGCCGAAGCGCGGCAGATCGTGCGAGTCGTAGTAGTGCGTGTGCATCCCCATCTCTCCGTTCTACACGTGGACCGCGGCTCCGGTGCCGCGACATCATCTACCGAAGCGGTTTGGCAGGCCCGCTCGCCTGCCGGTTCTCCTTGGTCCGCGGCCCCCTTGGGCGGATGAATCCGCGGCAACGACCACACGAAGTCCGCCTTCGCGGACTACCGGCGCTCGCGCGGCCGGTATGGCGGCGCGCGAAACCGGCCTCGAATCACCCGAATTTCAGCATCGGCACAGCACCCAGCACCCAGCACCCAGCACCCAGCACCCAGCACTCGGCATTTGGCACTGGGAACTTGGCACTCCCCGATCAAACCGACCCCGCCACCTTGTCCTTGTACCTGTCCTTCAGCTTGTCGGTGAAGGCGCGGATGCGGGCGGCGTTGGCGCCCACGTCGCTGCGGCCCACGCGGCTCACGGAGCGGATGTCCACGCGCGAGATGCCGGAGGCGGGGGTCACGCGGATCACCACGTCGTCCTTGAAGCCGAACCAGCCGGTGACGGCCACGGCTTCCACCGTGCGCGTGTCGCGGTTGGCGTCGATCTCTTCCCACCCCATGTCGCGCGCGGTGGAGAGGGCGGCGGCGTAGGCCTCGTCGGGGCGCATCGCCAGCATCACGGGCTGGATGTCCGGGTACGCCTTGCGCTGCTGCGCGGCGATGGAGTCGCCGGGGTAGACGGCGGTGTTGAGGTGCGCGCTGCTGGTGTCGCGCAACGCCTTGCTCTGCACCAGCTGCGGCGGGTTCACCCAGTCGGTGGTGATGTCGTGGATCGGCGGCACGGTGCCGGCCTTGTGGCGGAAGCCCCAGGGGATCCCGAAGGCGATCAGCCCCAGCAGCAGCCCGGCGACCGCCATCGCCAGCGTTCCCCGCCCGGCGCGGCGGCGCGCCAGCAGCATCGCCAGGATCGCCACCACCACCGCGGCGATCCCCAGGTACGCGCCGTACTGGAAGTTGGTGCGCAGCCCGGTCATGAAGGTCCACCACCCCATTCGCGTGCCCGGCCCGGCCAGCACCACCATGGCGGCGGCGACGATACCGAGGAGGAGCGCGAGAGAGGCGAGCGGACGGCCGGGGCCGGGTCCCGGGCGGGTGAGGGTGTGGTCGGTCATGGGGCGGTCTCGGGTCGGGAGCGGAGCTTCTTCCAGGCGATGGGCGCCAGCGACAGGATGCCGAGCAGCGCCAGCGCGATCAGGGTCTCGCGGTCGAACAGGTCGCGTGCGGACTCCAGCGTGGCCAGCCGTCGCCCCAGGTTGCAGAAGACGAAGCTGCCGGGGATGATGCCGATGAAGGTGGCCGCCGCGAAGGTGCGCGTGGTGACGGGCGTGAACGCGGGGACCAGGTTCACCAGCCAGAAGGGGAAGAGCGGCACCAGCCGAAGGAAGAGGAGGTAGCTGAAGGCGTCTTCCTCGAACCCTTTCACCAGCCGCTGCAGCCGCGGCCCCATCCGCCGCCGCGCCGCGTCGGCGAAGAGGTAGCGCGCCGCCAGGAAGGCCAGCGTGCTCCCGATGGTCGCGGCGACCACCACCACGCCCGCGCCCACCCACCGCCCCAGCAGGAAGCCGGCGGCCAGCGACAGGAGCACGCCCTGGGGGAGGCTCAGCGCCGTCATCACGATGTAGCCGACGGCCACGGCGAGCACGGTCAGCGCATAGTGCTTGCCGGTGAAGTCCAGCAGCCGCGCGCGGTTCGCCTTCAGCGCGCCGAAGTCGAGCAGGCGATGCCCCCCGAAGGCGAAGAAGGCGACGATCGCGCCCACGAACACCACGAGCAGCGCCGTCTTCTTCCAGCTCCATCCGCGCCCGCCACCCGCCGGCCCGGAGCTTTCGGCGGATGGACCCGCCCCGGCGATCGGGTCGCTCGCCGGCACGCCGCGCGGGGCCGTCAAACCGGCGCGCCCGGGCGCACGGCGCGGAAGCGCACGATGCCGGCGGAGGGCGGCGCCGCGTCGGCCGGCTCCGGCGGGGTGGACGCGGCAGGGTGCGCCGCGCCGGCACGGAGGAGATCGAACATCTTCCCGCCCAGGGTGCTGAGCTCCTTCACGCTCGCGGCCACGCTCTCGAGCGAGGCCAGCTGCTGCTCGGTGGCGGCGGCGGTCTCCTCGGCGGCGGCGGCGTTCTGCTCGCTGATGTCGGTGGCGCGGCTCACCGCGCCGGCGATGGTCTCGTTCTGGTCGCGGGCGCCGTGGGTGAGCGTGGCAACCTCGGCGATCTCGGCCCGCAGCCGGGCGACCTGGGTGATGCTGTCGCGCAGCGCGGCGGCGGCGCGGTCGGCCCCTTCGGCGCCTTCCACCATGTCGGCGCGGGTGCCGGTGACGTCGTCGGCCACCCGGCCGATCTGCCCCAGCACCTGCGCGACCAGCACGCCGATGCGCTCGGCGCTCCCGGCGCTGGTCTCGGCCAGCTTGCGCACCTCGTCGGCCACCACGCCGAAGCCGCGGCCGTGCTCGCCGGCGCGCGCCGCCTCGATGGCGGCGTTCAGCGCGAGCAGATTCGTCTGCTCGGCCACCTCGCGGATGGCGTCGCTGATGGAGCCGATCTCGCCGCCGCGCTCGCGCAGCGACACCACCTCGCCCGCCACGGCGGAGAGGCGCGAGGCGCCGTCCTTCACCCGCGCCACCAGCATCTCCACGTCCTCCCCCGCCTGCTCGGAGCGCTCCAGCGTCTCGCCGCCCAGGCGGTCGGCGCTGGCCAGCCGCGACGCGATCTCCTTGCTGGCCGCGCGCAGCCCGCTGATCGCGTCGGCGATGCGGCGAAAATCCTCCGTCTGCCGCGCCGAGCCCAGGCTCACCTCCTGCACGGCCACGGTCACGCTCTCGCCGGTGACCCGCAGCTCGGCGGCGACGGTGTCGACCTCGCGCGCGAGCGCCGTGAGCTCCTCGGCGGCCACGCGCACGCGGTCGTCCACGCGGCGCAGGTGCAGGGCGAGCGCGAGCTGCGGCTCCACCATCGCCAGGTAGCTGCGGTGCCCGTCCTCGAACGGCTCGGCGTGGCCGCGCTCCAGCCAGAGCGCCGCCTCCACCTGCCCCGAGTAGCGGAGCGGATGGACCAGCACCGACGCCGCCGTCTCCACGCTCTCGCCACGAAGGGCGCGCTCGATCGCCCTGCCGTCCGCCGTGTCCGCGTCGCCGCCCATCCGCACCGGCAGCCCCGCGTCGTCCAGGGCCCAGACGGAGGCGTGGGCGAGGTCGAAGTCGTGCCGCAGCGTCTCGGTGGCGCGGCGGGCGACTTCGTCCACGTTCCCCGAGCGCAGCAGGTCGAGCGACACCTCCTGCGCGCGCGCCCGCAGCCGCCCCTCGTCGAACAGGTTGTAGCGGACGATGGCGTACGCGAAGCCGATCGGGAGAAGGACCCAGAACACCCCGTCCACCGTGAGCCCGGGAAGGATCTGCGCCGCCAGCCCCTCGCGCAGCCCGGGAACGCCGCGCAGCCAGCCGGGCCCCAGGCCGATGGCGATGGACGCCGCCGCCCACCCCAGCTGCCGCCGCACCCGCGGCACGCCGGTGCGCGCGGTGCCGGCGGCGAGGAGCGCGAGCGACCCCCAGAAGGCGATCACGTCGATCCCGTGCTTGCGCACCCCCACGTCCAGCCCGCGCGCGACCGCCTCCGCGCCGCCGAACGCCGCCGCCACGCTGGCGAACGCGAGCGTCAGCGCGACGGCGTAGACGGCGGCGAACGCTTTCAGCCAGCGGTCCACCGCGCGCGGAAAGGCCAGCGCCGCCGCGAAGTGGAGGAGCGAGACGCCGTTGATGAAAGCGCCGAGCGCGTACACCGCGTACCACGCCTCGGGCCGCGGCCCGGTGGTGTTCCACGCGGCCACGCCGGGAAGGAGCAGCCCCCAGCTCGCCGCGTGGACCAGGAACGCCGGGCCGGCGGCCACGTGCGACGAGCGCTGGAACGCCGCCCACCCCACCATCAGGTACACGTAGGCGATGGCGGCGTAGGCGAGCACGCCCAGCGCGCCCTCGCCACCGGTGCCGAAGAGCGCGACGATGGTGGAGACGACCAGCGCGAACAGGGAGAGGGCGCCCAGCGCCCTTGCGGCGCCCCGGAAGAACGGCTTCATTCGCGGCTCCATGTCCGCCGGCGCCGGGAACGGCGCGGGCGGGGATTTGCAAGCGGGGGATGATACGGCAATGTAGCGCGGCGGGAGCGCTCCGCCAACGCGCACGGTGGATGTACGCGCCCGAACGGTGGCGCGGATTGAGATGCCGGGTGATCGAGAGACGTTACACGGAAGGCGGGAGATGACCACACCCAGCAGCGAGCGGCACCATCGCGCGGCGGCGGGCCGCGGCCCCGTGCCGGTGGGGATCGTGACGGTGAGCGACAGCCGCACGGCGGAGACGGACACCAACGGCGCCTGGCTGCGCCGGGCGATCGCCGCCGCGGGCCACGTGGAGGGCGGCTACCGCCTGATCCGCGACGAGCCGGACGAGGTGGCCGCCGCGCTCGACGCGCTGGTGGCGGGAGACGCGCGGATCGTGATCTTCAACGGCGGCACCGGGATCGCGCCGCGCGACACCACCTACGACGTGCTGGCGCGGCGCATCGAGAAGCCGATCCCCGGCTTCGGCGAGCTCTTCCGCATGCTCAGCTGGGAGCAGGTGGGCGCCGCCGCGATGCTCTCGCGCGCCACGGCCGGCGTCTACCGCGGCCGCGTGGTCTTCTCTCTCCCCGGCTCCCCCGCCGCCGTCCGCCTCGCCTGGGAAAAGCTGATCGCGCCCGAGATCGACCACGTCGCCTGGCTGGTGGAGGGATGAACGGGCGACCGTGCATCAATTATCAGCCGGCGGTTCGAATCTCCCGATAATGGTCGATCATCGGGTGAATCGCCGATGATACCATCTGCAGCAACAGCAACTCCAGGTTCACGCGGAGGAATGGACAAACGGAGAACTGCCCGAGCGAGCAGTTCTCCGTCTTTTCATCCACCGAATGAAGGAGCGGCATTTCGGTGACGAACCGAAGCGGGGGTGAACCGCTGCGCCAACCGTGGCTGTTTCCGTGTCCTCCGTGGCTCGCGCGAAGCGCCCCTCTTTGTTGCAGTTCCTTCAGCGCATCCTGCGAAATCATGCGGCCGGGCGGTAACGGCTACCAGACCGGATCATCCCTCAGCAGCGCCTCGGCCTCTTCCGGCGGGATGGGCTCGGAGAAGAGGAAGCCCTGCGCGAAGTCGCACCCCAGCCCGCGCAGCGCCGCCAGCTGCTCTCGCGTCTCCACCCCCTCGGCGACCACGGCTACGCCCAGGTTCCGCGCCAGGCCGACGATCGCCTGCACCAGCTGCGCGTTGCGCCGGTCGAACTCCATCCCGCTCACGAAGCTGCGGTCGATCTTCAGCTCGTCGATGGCGAAGCTGTGCAGGTAGCCCAGCGACGAGTAGCCGGTGCCGAAGTCGTCCATGCACAGCACCACGCCCATCTCGCGCAGCCGCGCCAGGATCGACCGCCCCGGCTCCTCATGCTGCAGGATCACGCTCTCGGTGATCTCGAAGTGCATCACCCCGCGCGCCACTCCGCAGGCCGCCAGCGAGCGCTCCACGTGGTCGGCCAGGTCCGCCTGCGAGAACTGCGCGGCCGAGAGATTCACCGCCATCCGCAGCGGCCGCGCGGGAAACGCCTGGGCCCACCTCACCGCCTGCGCGCACGCCTGGTCGATCACCCAGCGGCCCAGCGCGTGGATCAGCCCCATCTCCTCGGCCACGGGGATGAACACGTTGGGCGACACCCAGCCGCGCTCCGGGTGGCGCCAGCGCGCCAGCGCCTCGAACCCCTCGATCCTGCCGCCGTCCAGCCGCACCACGGGCTGGAAGTGCAGCGCGAACTCCCCCCGCTCCAGCGCGTGCCGCAGGTCGGTCTCCATGCGCAGCCGCTCGATGGCGTCGGCGTGCATGGCGCGGTCGAACACCTCGTAGCGGTTCTTCCCCAGCACCTTGGCGCGCGAGAGCGCCGCGTCGGCGTTGCGCAGCAGCTCGTCGGGGTGCTCGGAGCCGGCGGTGCTCACCGCGATGCCGATGCTGGCGCTGGTGAACACCTCGTGTCCCTCGAGGGTGAAGGGCGCGCCCAGCACGTCCAGCACGCGCTCGGCGCGCTGCGTGGCCTCCAGCGGCGAGGCCAGGTCGTCCAGCAGCAGGGTGAACTCGTCGCCGCCGAAGCGGGCCACGGTGTCGCCCGGCCGCATCACCGCCTCCAGCCGCTCGGCGATGGCCAGCAGCATCTGGTCGCCCACGGCGTGGCCCAGCGAATCGTTCACCACCTTGAAGCGGTCCAGGTCCAGGAAGAGGACGGCGAACGGCCGCTCGCCCCCGCGCCGCACCCGCTCCAGCGCCTGGTCCAGGCGGTCCACGAAGAGCGCGCGGTTGGGGAGGCCGGTCAGCGCGTCGTGCAGCGCGCCGTGGGCGAGCTGGTCCTCCACCCGCTTGCGCTCGCTGATGTCGTGGATGATCCCCTGGAAGCACTCGATCTCCCCGTCCGCCATGCGGCGCACGGTGGAGGAGACCAGGCAGTGCACCGGCGTGCCGTCGTCGCGCCGCCGCAGCCGCAGCTCGAAGTCGCGCACGTAGCCGGTGCGCAGGATCTCGTCGCGGAAGCGCTGCCGGTCCGACGCGTCGGCGTACAGGTCCTCGATGCGCACGGTGGCCAGCTCGTCGTCGCGCAGGCCGAACATGTCGCGGAACGCCTGGTTGGCGGAGATGATCCGCCCGTCTTCCGTGCTCATGTACACGGCGTCGCGGCTCTCCTCGAAGAGCGAGCGGTAGCGTTCCTCGCTCTCGCGCAGCGCCTCTTCGCCGCGGATGCGCTCGGTGACGTTGCGCGCGAACCCCTGCACGCCCCGCACGCGCCCCGCGCGCCGCACGGCGGTCTCCACCAGCTCCAGCGCCACGGAATGCCCGTCCCGGTGGCGGGCGAACACCAGGTAGGTGTTGGGCTCGCCGCTCTCCATGGTGCGCGAGGTCTGCGCGCCCACCTCCTGGTCCATCGCGTGGCCGGTGTGGAGAGAGGCGTACGACCGGCCCAGCAGCTCGTCGGGCGCGTACCCCAGCACGTCGCTCACGCTGGGGGAGAGGTACTCGTACACGCCGTCGGGATCGTGCACGTAGAAGAAGAGCTGCTGCGTGCCCGTGAGCATCAGCCGGAAGCGCTCCTCGCTGGTGCGCAGCGCCTCCTCGGCCTGCTTGCGCGAGGTGATGTCGCGGTTCACCCCCAGCGCGCCGATCCGCCGCCCGCGCTCGTCGCGCAGGGGGATCACCAGCGTCTCGCTCACCCCGCGCACGCCGTCCTTGCGCACGAAGCGCACTTCGCCCTGCCAGCGTCCCTCGGTGTCGAGCGCCCCGAAGATGCGGCGGTTGAGGTCGGCCGCCTCGTCGGGGTGGAGCCACAGGTCCACCGCCGTCCGCCCGCGCACCTCGTCGCGGGTGAAGCCGTAGATGCGCTCGGCGGCGGGGTTCCAGTCGGTGATCCGCCCCGCCGCGTCGCTGATGATCACCGCGTCGTACAGGTTGGCGAAGGTGAGCGCCTGCCGCTGCAGCGCCTCCTCGGCCTCCTTGCGCGCGGTCACGTCGAAGGCCGTGCCCAGCGCGGCCGGCTCGCCGGCGTAGGTCACCATCCCCGAGGTGAAATCCACCCAGCGCACCTCGCCATCCGCGCGCAGCACGCGGAACTCGTAGCGGTTGGGCACCGCCGCGCCGCGCTGCCGGGCGATCCCCCGCTCGCGCACCATCTCGCGGTCGTCGGGGTGCACCACGTCCCAGAAGTTCACGCGCAGCAGCTCGTCGGCCCCGTAGCCGGTGAGCTCGGTGGCGGCGGTGTTCACGTACAGGAAGCGGGCGCCGCGATAGACGAAGGTGGCCGCGGCCACGTGGTTGGCCAGCTCGCGGAACTGGCGGTCGCTCTCGCGCAGCGCGGCGCTGGCCAGGTCCTGCTCGCGCAGGTCGCCCCGCAGCCGGCGCACCTCTTCGAGCAGCGCCGAGGGCGGGTCGTTGCCGGAGAGGAGGGTGCGGTCTTCCTCGGCCTGGTCCAGCAGGCGGCTGACGGAATGGAGAAGGTCGTGCAGGGCGGGGGAGACCGCCTGCGACGCGAGGTGCTGCTCCACCAGGCGGGCGAGCGCGGCGTTCAGCAGCGTCGATGCGGTGGGTGGTGGGGCCATGGCGGACCCGGGGGCGGTGCGGAAGGGCGGATCACCAGGGACGCTCGTTCCGCGCGGCGCGGTGGGGGCGCCGGACGGGCAAACCGGTGTTTCGCGTGTCTGTTCCGAAGATAGGGGTTTCCTCGCTCCCGGTGCAAACGATTTCTTCTGTCCGCAACCGGGTTCGCGCCTTTCGGCGCGCGGCGTTCTCCACGCGCGAGGGCGGCGGCCGCTACCAGCGCGGCGCCGCCTCGAGCAGCGCCAGCAGCGCCGCGGCGTCCACCGCCTCGGAGAAGAGGAAGCCCTGCGCGAACTCGCACCCCAGCGCGCGGAGCGCGGCGAGCTGCGCCCGCGTCTCCACCCCCTCGGCGACCACGGAGACGCCCAGGTTGCGGGCGAGCGTCGCCACCGTGCCCACCATCTGCTCGCCGCCTCCCTCGCCGATGCGCGAGACGAACGAGCGGTCCACCTTCAGCGCGTCGATCGGCAGCCGGTGCAGCGAGCTGAGCGACGAGTAGCCGGTGCCGAAGTCGTCGAGGTACACGTGCACGCCCAGCGCGCGCAGCCGCTTGAGCGTCGCCGCCGCGGCCTCCAGGTTCTCGACCACCACCGACTCGGTGATCTCCAGCCGGATCAGCTCGGGGTCGACCCCGCTCTCGGCCACGGCGGCGGCCACCTGCTCCACCAGGTCGGCCTGGCTGAACTGGCGGACGGAGAGGTTCACGCTCACGCAGAGCTCCCCGGCGGCGGGAGTCGCGGCCTGCCACGCCTTCAGCTGCCGGCACGCCTCGGCCAGCGCCCGCCGGCCGATCTGCAGGATCAGCCCCGTCTCCTCGGCGGTGTGCACGAAGTCGCCCGGGGCGATCCACCCGCGCTCGGGGTGCAGCCAGCGCAGCAGCGCCTCCACGCCGGAGATGCGCCCGGTGCGCAGGTCCACGATCGGCTGGTAGTGCAGCCCCAGCTCGTCGCGCTCCATCCCGCGGCGCAGGTCGGTCTCCATCTGCAGCCGGGTGAGCGCCAGCGCGTGCATCGCCCGGTCGAAGAGCTCGTGCCGCCCGGTCCCCGCCGCCTTGGCGCGGTACATGGCCATGTCGGCGTTGCGCAGCAGGTGATCGGGCCGCCCGTACGCCGTGCTGCTGAGCGCGATGCCGATGCTGGCGCTGGTGAACACCTCGTAGCCGCTGAGCGACACGGGCGCCGCCAGCGCCTGCTGCATCCGGTCGGCCGCGCGCACCGCGTCTTCCACCGCGCCGATGTCATCCAGCAGCACGGCGAACTCGTCGCCGCCGAAGCGCGCCACCGTGTCGGTCTCGCGCACCGAGTTGCGCAGCCGCCCGGCGACGGCGACCAGGAGCTCGTCGCCCACCGAGTGGCCGAGCGAGTCGTTCACCACCTTGAAGCGGTCCAGGTCCAGGAAGAGGACCGCGAACAGGTATCCCTCGCGCCGCCGCTCCTGCAACACGGCGCGCGCCAGCCGCTCCATGAACAGGTGGCGGTTGGGGAGGCCGGTGAGCGCGTCGTGCAGCGCGTCGTGGCGCAGCTGGTCTTCCACCGCCCGCCGCGCGGTGATGTCGTCGGCGAAGAGGTGCACCACGCCCAGCTGCGGGTGGGGATGGTACGTCCACGAGAAGACGCGGTCGTCGACCACCACCTCCACCGTGCGCATCGGCTGCCCGGCCGCCAGCGCCGCGGCCACCAGCTGCCGGTGGTTGCGGGGGAGGAAGCCGTCTTCGAGCGGGGTGCCGACCTCGGCCAGCAGGTGGCGCGTGGCGGGGTTGGCGTACACCACCGCGCCGTCGGGGTCGCACTCCAGCACGGGGTTGGGCGATTCGCGCGGGATGGCGGCCAGCCGCTGCGCCTGCGCGCTCTCGCGGCGGCGCGCGGTGACGTCGTGCACCACCACCACGGCGCCGGCCACCTCGCCGTCCGCCCCGCGGTGCGGCGACCAGCGCGCCGTGGCCCAGCGGGTGCGCGGCTCGGCGGCGTCGCCCAGCGCCAGCTCGCCCAGGTCCACCGTCACGCCGCCCAGCACGGTGCCCAGCAGCGACTCGTGCGCGTCGCCCGCCAGCCGCGGCGCCACGCACGCGACGGGCGCGCCCAGCGCCTGCCGCGCGGAAATGCCGGTGAGCGCCTCCAGCGCCGCGTTCCACGCCACCCAGCGCAGCTCGCGGTCGCACGCGGCGATCCCCACCGGCGCGCTCTCCAGCACCGCGTCGACCAGCGCCTCGCGCTCCAGCGCGTACGTCATCGCCGCACCCAGACGCAGGGGCGCACGCACGGCTTGCGGATCGCCACGGCCCCAAAGGCCGGTGCGGTGCGATTCGCGGAGCGGGTGGACGAGGAGGATGGGTGAGCCACGGGCGATCCGGTGGGCGCGGGTTCGCGGGCGGAAGCGGTCGTGAACGGAGGCGGCATACTACGTGTGCCACGCGGCCGGATCAAGAGTTCCGTGAAGTGCCTGGCGAGGTGCCCCACGGCGCGGAATCCGGCCCGGCGCGGAACCGCAATTCCTCTGCCAGATCACGTCCCGGTCACGATCGGCGATCCGCGCCGGAAACGATGGATTCCCATCGCCGATCCAGCGAAGAATCTCCGCGCCCCGGAAAAGAATACCTGGCGGCCACGGGAGTGCGGACAGCGCGTGCCGTCGGATGAGAACGCTCGAAATCGCCAGGTTCGGACGGGGGGTGAATCGGACGGCGATGAAAGTGGGGAGAGCGACGCTTCGCCGTGCTTCCGGGGGTCGGGTTCCGCTCGCTGAATGACGAACGGCGCGGGAAGGATGATCTCCCCGCGCCGCTCGTCGGTCTTCCCGCCGCCTGGACTAGCGGTCGCCCTCGTCGCCGTGGCCGGGGCGGGACTCGTGGCTGGCGTGCTGGCGGCGGTCGGCGGCCAGCGAACGGCCCACGTTCACCTGGTCGTCGGTGAATCTCCCCCGCTCGTCGCGGCGAACGTAGCGCTTGTCTCCCTCGTGCGGCTCGATCAACTCTCGCTTGCGGCTCATCGGCGGCTCCTGTTCTTCGATCCTAACCCCAATCGGTTGAACGACATTCGCAAGGCAGGAGCCGTGCCGTCCGTGCCTCAGCGGTCCGCCGGCGGGTCCGCGGCGCGCGTATCGGCCGAGGCGAGCTGGCGCGAGGTGCCCACCAGCCGCAGGAACTCGGCGCGGTAGCCGCCACGGTCGCTCCCCAGCGCGCCGCGCGCCAGGTCGGCCACCTGCGCGTAGCTCGCCTCGCCGCGGAAGCGGGAGCCGCGCAGCAGCATCCCCCACTCGGCCACCGCCGCCGCGAAACAGAAGTCGGCGGACGCGGCCGAGAGGCCCAGGCCCCGGTCGGTGAGCGGCCGCGCCATCAGCCAGCTGCGGTCGCCGTCCGGCAGCTTGTAGCGCAGCTTCACCGTCAGCAGCTCGCCGCTCCCGGCCGTCTCGGTGGCCGCGCGCGGCTGCTGGTAGCGCAGCGGGTCCACGCCGCGGGCGGACACGCCGGGCGTGCCCACCGGCACTACCTCGTACAGTGCGGTCACCGAGTGGCCGGCGCCCAGCTCGCCCGCGTCCTTGCGATCGTCGTTGAAATCCTCCGCGGCGAGCGCGCGGTTCTCGTAGCCGATCAGCCGGTACGAGCGGACGCGGGCGGGGTTGAACTCCACCTGGATCTTCACGTCCTTCGCGATGGTGAAGAGCGTGCCGCCCATCTCGCCCACCAGCACCTTGCGCGCTTCGGCGATGCCGTCCACATAGGCGTAGTTGCCGTTCCCCTCGTCCGCCAGCTGCTCCATCTTCGCGTCCTGCAGGTTGCCGGTGCCGAAGCCGAGCACGGTCAGATACACGCCCGCCTCGCGCTCCCGTTCGATCAGCCGCACCAGCTCGGCATCGCTGCTCACGCCCACGTTGAAGTCGCCGTCGGTGGCCAGCACCACGCGGTTGTTGCCGCCGCGGATGAAGCCGTCACGGGCCAGCCGGTAGGCGAGCTGGATTCCCTCACCGCCGTTGGTGCCGCCACCGGGCTGCAGCTGGCCGATCGCCTCCAGGATGCGGCCGCGCTGGTTGCCGGGGGTGGGCGGCAGCACCATCCCCGCCGCGCCGGCGTACACCACGATCGACACGCGGTCCTGCGGGCGCAGGTTCTCCACCAGCAGCCCGAACGCCTCCTTCAAGAGCGGCAGCTTGTTGGCATCCTCCATCGATCCGGAGACATCCACCAGGAACACCAGGTTCGCGGGCGGGAGCGAGGCGGCGTCCATCCGCCTCCCCTGCAGCCCCACGTGCACCAGCCGGTGCGACGGGTTCCACGGCGCGGGCGCCACCTCGGTGGTGATGGAGAAGGGCGCGTCGCCGGCGGGATTTGGATAATCGTAGTCGAAGTAGTTCACCAGCTCCTCGATCCGCACCGCGTCGGCCGGCGGGAGCGAGCCGCTGGCGATGAACCGCCGCGTGTTCGCGTACGAGGCCGCGTCCACGTCGATCGCGAAGGTCGACAGCGGATCGCCGCGCGCGTCCTTGAACACGTTCTCGGTGATCAGGCTGTACTGCTCGCGGCTGGCCTCACCCGCGTAGGCCGTGGAGTCGGCCGCCATCGGAGCCGCGGCCGTCGTCGGCGCGCCCATCGGCGCCGTGGCGTTGGTGGTGACGGCGGTGTCGCTCCCGTCCGGCCGCGGGTTCTCGGTGGCGCACGCGGCGACGGCGAGCAGGGAAGGGAGAAGAAGACGACCTGGGCGTGAGAGACGCATGCCGGCCTTCCGGTCAGGAGGTTGGTTCCCGCGGTGCTCGCCCGGGAGATCCCCGGCGGCTCCTCCCTCGAAGGCATCGGTCGTTCCGATGCGCTAATCGGACGACCGTTTTCGTATCCTCTTATTCTCTTTCGACTTACATGAGCCGACCCGAATCCGCCGAGCCGGCATGGGCAGCGTTCGAACACGTTCGCCGAACGGATCCATGCGTTCAATGAACGAGAACGCAACGTCCGGATGCACGGAAATGCATCGCGCCCCCTTCGCACTGAATGCGAAGGAGGCGCGATCCATCCTCATCGACCCGTATGATTCACCCCGGGAGGAAGGGCTCCGGCGACGCGCACGGATTCTCGCCCGGTCCTCCCCCGTTCCTCCGCTCCTCCGTGTGAGCCCGCAGTTGCAGCTCACGGCGATGGGAGGATGAGGATCACTCCGCGATCGCGCCCCAGACCGCCTCCACGTCCGACAGGTCGCCGAACGTGAAGTCCGCCCCGCACGCCTCCAGCTCCTCCACCGGGTGCTGCCCGGTCGCGGTCGCGATCGTACGCACCCCCAGGTGCTGCCCGCACGCCACGTCCTTCGGCGTATCGCCGATGATCACGATCTCGCGCCCGCTGTACTCGATCCCCGTCTGCGCCCGTGCGCGCCGGACCGCGATGGCGGGGAGCTCCGGCCGCTCCGCGTGGTCGCTCCCGAACGCGCCGACGCGAAACCGGTCGAACCCCAGCCGCGCCGCCTCGACCTTGATGCGCGCGCCCTCGCGGATGTTGCCGGTGAGCAGGCCCAGCACCACCTCCTCGCCCTCGGCCTCCACCCGCCGAAGCAGCGGCTTGACCCCGGGGAGCGCCTCCACGCGCACGCCGTGGATCTCGCGGTGCAGGTTCTCGATGTAGCGGAACCAGAGCGCGCGCAGCCCCGAGTCGATCTCCCTCTCCGGGATGCCGTCGGCGCGCAGCAGGTCGCGCACGATCTCGGGGTCGGTGCGCCCCGCGAACGAGTAGCTGCCGATGGGCCCCGTGGTGCCGAACACCTCCATCAGCGCCGCGCGCACCGCGCGCTTTCCCACGCCGTCCGCCGAGAGCAGCGTGCCATCGATGTCGAAAAGGATCAGCCGCCGCATCCCACCCGTTCAAAAGCAAAAGCGTTCGACGCCGTGCCGCCGGGTGCGGAACGGATGTCATCCCTACAATCTCAAACGGACGCAGCGCTCGCGCCACGCCCGGCGGATCTTCGGGAGGGCGGGAAGCAGGAACCGTGCGAAGCGAACGCCGGTTTCCGGGGGGATGATGAAACGGCGCCGGCCCGGAGAGCCGATGTCTCCTGGCCGGCGGCGCGGACCCCTGGGCCGATCAGTCGTCCAGCTCGCGTTTCCGCGGCGGCGGGATGATCCCGTGAAGCTTCAGCCGCATCCGCTGGCGCCGGGTGACGCGGCCGTCCTCCAGCGTGCGCTCCTTCCACTTTTCCTTTCCCCAGCTCTTCACCTCCTCCAGCTCCTCAAGGAACTTGGAAGATGCGTGCGCGAAGGCGCCCTCGCGGCGGAGGGTGGTGGGAATGGTGCCCAGGAAGTCCTGCATCGCCCGCCGCAGGCTGCTGTCCGACGAGTAGCCGCAGGCGTACGCCACGCTCAGCACCGTGCGCCCCGGGTCGTCGAGGAGCGAGGCGGCCAGGAGGATGCGCATCCACGCCATCAGCCGGCGCGGTGGCGGGAGCGCCGCCCGTTCGGACCAGCGCAGCACCGTGCGCTCGGAAAGGTGCAGCGCGCGGGCGAGGTCGCGCCCGCGCCCGCCCAGCGACACGACCTCGGCCGCCGTCATCATCAGCGTCCGCGCCCTCGCCGACACGGTGGAGGGGAGGCAGCGCTGCAGCAGGTTCTGCAGCGGGCGCCCCTGTGCCGCGCGCAGGCGGCGGGTCATCGCCTCCTGCGTGTCTTCCTCGCCGATGGATAGGATCTCGGTGACCCCCCACTCGCCCAGCGTGCGCACGTCGTGCGAGCGCCCGGGGAGAAGCTCCATCGCCGCGATCACGGTGGCCGAGGGGAACTCCCACAGCAACGCCCGCAGCTCCTGCGCGAGCTGCGGCCCCTCGCGCACGATGGGGCTGTAGGGGTCCACCAGAAGGAGCGCCGCGGGAGGCGTTTCGGGGAGGAGGGCCCGCAACGTTTCCCAATCCGGGAGGAAGCTGATTTCGAACGCAGAATTGTGCGTGATCCGGCGCACGCGTTCCCGGAACGCACTATTCGAGTGCATCACGATCAGGGGGCGTGGACCAGATACCATGCGTGACGGGAATTATATGGTCGTAGGGCAACGGAGAATGGGCGCGCCTCGCTCGGCGTGCGCATCATTCATCCGCGTGGACGTCGTCCACCTTCTCAGCCGTCGGTTCCCCTACCACAAACCTGGACCACCCATGAAGACCGCCCGGTTCATCCTGGCCTGCGCCGCCGCGTCCGTGCTTGCCGCCTGCGGCACCGACCCCATCACCGCGCCGGCCACCGACGCGCGCCGCGCGGCCCCCAACGCTCCCGCGGGCGACGCCGTCTGCGTAAAGACGGTCGTGGTACACCCGGACGGCACCACCAGCGAGGTCTGCGTCTACAACAGTGGCTCGCAGATCGGCAGCGGCTACTGAAACGCGGCTGATACAAGCATACGAAAAAGACTCGGCCGGGGGAACCCTTCCCCGGCCGAGTCTTTTGTTGCGACCCCGGATTACGCCGTAACGGTTGCGCGGGTCTCGAGCGTCCGCACCATCTCCGAGGCAAGCGCATCCGCCTGATCGGCAGTGCGGCCGCCGCGAGTAGCCGCGGCACGTTCCGCGGAGCGGCCGTTTCGGATGGATTCGAGGATTCCCTCGGCCCGAATGAGAACGGTGTTTTCGTTCCGCTCCGTTGCCGCGGCGATCGCACGTTCAGCGACCTGCTCGGCGCGATCCCACTCGCCCAGGCTGGACGCGCCGCGCGCCATCTCCAGCAGCGCGTCCGCCAGCACCGGCACTGCGCCGGGCTCACGCGTCAGCTTGATCGCCTCGTTCCACGTCTTACGGAAGCGGTCGCGGTCGCCCGCACCACCAGCCGCGCGGATGATGTGCGCGCGCACCAGCATCTGGTTCCGAACCTCCGGAAGAAGAGGCTGAAGCGCCTCGAATACCGGGAGGGCGCGCGCGAAGTACCCCTGGTTCATCCAGTAGTATGCAATGTCGTGCGCCAGCACCGGGAGATTGCGGTGCTCTGTGCCGTACGCCCGGAACGCCTGGCGGGCGAAGTGCTCCGCCTGGTCCGTGCGGCCCGCTTCCGTGGCAACCACGAACAGATCGTGCGACGATGCACCGACGATGTGGCCGATGCCTTTCCGCTTCGCCGATCGCAGCGCCTTGATGTACATCCGCTGCGCACCGGGGAAGTTGCCGCGACGGCGTGCCATGTTGCCCAGCGACAGGTACGCATGACCGTACGTCTCCCAGGCGCCGGTCTGCCGGGCGATCATGATCGCGTGGCGGAACCAGGTCTCGGCGCGGGCCGCCTCTTCGCGCTTGCGAGCGGAGATTCCCACCGCCAGCGCGTACTCGGCATTGCGGGGGGCGGCGAGGGCGGCGGTCTGCGTGAAGGAGAGCGCGGTGGCGTCGTGGCCCTGCGACTCGGCCCACTGGGCGATGGCGCGCATGGCCTCGGCGATGGTCTCGCCGCGCGTGGTATCGGGGGCGCCCAAAAGGCGGCCGACGGCGACCAGCGCGTCGACGATCGCGGCCGGGACATCGGCGGCGAGCAGGTCTTCGAGGCGGCGCTGGCCGGCACCCTGCGCGAACAGCTGCACGCGGTCCTCCGGCTCGGCGCTGGCCCAGAACATCACGTTGCGGTAGGCCTGCCAGAGCAGAATCCCGGTCTCACCCGGAACTTCGCGGAGGACTTCCATCCCCTCGAGCCCCTCGGCCGAGCCGCGGGTGAGCGGGGGAGGCGTGCGCCAGCGCCGCGGCGGGCGCTGCTGGGCGGCTTTTGCGCGGGTCGACTTCATCTATGTTCTCCGTGGGTCATGCGCGTGTCGTGGGTATGTTCACTTTCCGTATACTATATCCGATCGACGGCGGAAGCGCCAACATTTTGTGTCGTCTGCTCCGACCTCCGGTAGCAGAAAAAACGCAAAATCCGCCACGTGGACACCATTTGTCCGCAAATCGCACCATTCTGGTACGGATTCGGTAGCGCTCCCCTGTCGCCAGTCTGTACGTCAAAACGGCTATGCAGGTTCCCTGCCGCCGTCCTCTCCATCCATCTTGGGTCCGTAGCAGAGCTCCAGCGCCCCCTCGTGGACAGTGATCACGACCGCTCCGCCCTCTTCGAGCCGCCCGAAGAGGATCTCATCTCCCAGCGGGCTCAGGATGCGCTCCTGGATGAGGCGGGAAAGCGGACGGGCGCCCATCAGCGGGTCGTGCCCGCGCGCGGCGAGCCAGGCGCGGGCGTCCGCGTCCACTTGCAGCGTCACGTTCCTGGCCGCCAGCCGCCCGCGCACTTCGTCCAGCATCCGCTCGACGATGCGCTCCATCACCACCGGCGAGAGCGGCGCGAACGCGATGCGCGCGTCGAGCCGGTTGCGGAACTCGGGGGGGAAGGTGCGTTCGAAGGCCCGCTCGTCGTCGGCGCCGGTGGCGGTGGTGGAGGCGCCGAAGCCGGCGCGGCGGCGGGCCAGCTCCTCGGCGCCCACGTTGCTGGTCATCACCAGCACCACGTTGCGGAAGTCGGCGTGCTTGCCGTTGTTGTCGGTGAGCTTGCCGTAGTCCATCACCTGCAGGAGAAGGTTGAACACGTCCGGGTGCGCCTTCTCGATCTCGTCGAGGAGGAGCACCGCGTGCGGGGTGCGGGTGACGGCGTCGGTGAGGAGCCCCGCCTGGTCGAAGCCGACGTATCCCGGCGGCGCGCCGATCAGCCGCGAGACGGTGTGGCGCTCCATGTACTCGCTCATGTCGAAGCGGATCAGCTCGATTCCCATCACCTCGGCGAGCGAGCGGGCGACCTCGGTCTTGCCGACGCCGGTGGGGCCGGTGAAGAGGAAGGCGCCGATCGGCTTGCGCGGGTCGCGCAGCCCCGCGCGCGAGAGCTTGATGGCGGCCGACAGCTGTTCGATCGCCGCCCCCTGGCCGAAGACGCGCGCCTTGAGCTCGGCATCGAGGGTGCGCAGCCGCTCGCGGTCGTTCCCCGCCACGGTGCGCGGGGGGATCTGCGCCATGGACGAGAGGATCCGCTCGACCACCTCTTCTCCCACCTCCGGCCAGGCAGCACCCTCCTCGTCTTCCGCCACGGAAAGACGGACGTCGGCGCCCGCCTCGTCCATCACGTCGATCGCCTTGTCCGGCAGCCGCCGGTCGTGCAGGTAGCGCGACGCGAGCTCGGCGGCGGCGCGGAGCGCGGCGGGGGTGTAGCAGACGTGATGGAACTCCTCGTAGCGAGGGCGCAACCCCTCCAGGATGCGGACCGTATCGTCTACGGACGGTTCTGGAACGTCGATCTTCTGGAAGCGGCGGGCGAGCGCCCGGTCTTTCTCGAAGTGGGAGCGATGCTCCTCGTACGTGGTCGATCCGATGCATCGCAGGCCCGAAGCGAGCGCCGGCTTGAGCAGGTTGGAGGCATCCATGCTTCCGCCCGAGGTGGCGCCCGCGCCGACGATGGTGTGGATCTCGTCGACGAAGAGGATGGCGCCGGGGAGCGCCTCCAACTCTTCGAGCACGGCCTTGAGGCGCTCCTCGAAGTCGCCCCGGTAGCGGGTGCCGGCCAGGAGCGAGCCCATGTCGAGCGAGAAGATGCGCGCGCCGCGGAGCGCCGGCGGCACCTGCCCGGCGTGGACCCGGAGCGCCAGCCCCTCGGCGAGCGCGGTCTTGCCGACGCCGGGGTCGCCCACGAAGAGCGGGTTGTTCTTGCGGCGTCGGGCAAGGACGTGGATGGCGCGGCCGATCTCCTTCTCGCGCCCGATGAGCGGATCCAGCTTCTCCTCGGCCGCGAGGCGGGTGAGCTCGGAGGTGAAGCGGGCGAGCGCGTCGCCCGGCGCGGGTGCCTCGTCGTCCTCGTCCGCCCCGCCGGCGGGGATCGGCTCGCGGGGGGGCACGCCAGGTGAGGCGCCCGCCACGCCGTGCGAGACGGCGCGGGCCATGTCGAGCTTGCGGACGCCTTCTTCTTCCAGGAAGTGCACGGCGAAGGAGTCTTCTTCGTCGTACATAGCCACCAGCACGTGGCCGCCGGTGAGCTCGTCGCGGCCGGAGCGGTACGCCTGCAGCCGCGCCTCGCCCAGCACCCGGCGGAAGGCGAGCGTGGCGGTCGCCGTCTCCAGGGGCTCGCCGGACGCGGTCTTCACCTCCTCGCGCAGGAAGTGGTCGATCCGGTACTTGAGCCGGTCCACGTCGGCGCCGGCGGCTTCCACGATGGCGGCGCTGGCGGGGTCGTGCAGGAGCGCGAAGAGCAGGTGCTCCAGCCCGGCATAGGCATGGCCGCGGCGTGCCGCCTCGGCGATGGCCAGCTTCAGGGTGATCTCCACCTCGGGCGGGAATGAGCTCGGCATTCGTTGACTGCGGTGCGTGGGTGCCAGGTGCTGGAGTGCTGGGTGCCGGAGTGCTGGGTGCCGGAGTGCTGGGTGCCGGAGTGCTGGGTGCTGAACTGCGAGACCGGGGCGAGCACGGCGTGCTACTCGGGCTCGAGCGTGAGGAGGAGCGGAAACCCGTGTGCCTCGGCGTCGCGAGTCACGGCTTCCACGCGGCTCTCGGCCTCGTCGCGCGTATAGACGCCGGCCACGCCCACGCCCAGATGGTGCACCTGCAGCATCACGTGCGTGGCCTCGGTCACGGTCTTGTCGAAGTGCGTCACCAGCACCTCCACCACGAACTCCATCGAGGTGAAGTCGTCGTTGTGCAGGAGCACCCGGTACATCCGCGGCTTCCGGGTCTTCGGACGCTCCGCGATGGCGACGCCTTCCTCGCGCTCCCGGTCACGCCGGCGGTCGTCGTCGTCTCCATCGCGGCGGCTGGTGAGTGCCGAACGCGGGACGATCCACCTCACCTCGATCCGTTGATACACGCGCGGTTCCACTCGGCGTACGGACGGCTGACGTATCTGCATGCAGCAGTATACGCATTCACCGGTGCGGCGGAAGTGTTCCGGGACGACGGTGCGAGAGTGCGAGAGTGCGAGAGTGCGTGGGTGCGTGGGTGCGTGGGTGCGTGGGTGCGTGGGTGCGGCGGATGGGGAAAGATCAGGCGGTGCGTCGGAGAGGGTTGCGTTTGTCACTGAAGTGGCGGCTACCACGGCACGCAGTCCGCCTTCGCGGACTTCAACGGCAAGAGCAGTAGGGGGCGCGGAAGAACGGCCCCGCTCCGAAGGATCGGAGCGGGGCCGCTTTTCATCATCGTTCGGCCGATGCCGTCAGTGGGGCGGCAGGGGCGGGGGGACGTGGGCGAAAAGGGAGGAGAGCTCGTCCACCTGCGACGCGGGGGTCCAGGCGGCCATTCCCTGCTTCCACACCAGCGTGTCGGGGGTGAGCGCGCCGGCGCCGGCGTGCTGCTGGAGCGCGTCGAGGCCGTGGGGGCCGCTCTGCTTGCCATCCAGCGCGACGAAGTAGGCGGCCTGCTGCGGGAGCGGGGGCGGGCCGCCGGCCTGCGGCTGCGCGCCGCCCAGCGACTGGCCCATGGCGTTGGCCACCTGCTGGCCCATCGCCACGCCCATCCCCAGCCCGATCCCGGCGCTCGCGGTGCCGCCGGGGTTCTGCGCGGCCAGCGGGATGCTCTCGGCGGCCTGGAACTGCGTGTAGCGGTTGAGGTCGCCGATCACACCCATGCTGCTGCGCTTGTCGAGCGCCTTCTCCACCTCTTCGGGGAGGGCGATGTTCTCGATCACGAACTGCGTGAGCTCCACGCCCCACTCGCTGAAGTCCGGCTGCATCTTGCCGCGGATCAGCACCCCGATCTCGTCGTACTGGCTGGCCAGGTCCAGCACCGGGATCTTGCTCTCGGCCACCGCATCGATGAAGCGCGAGGTCACCAGCGAGCGCAGCTGGTCGTCCACGTCGCCGGTCTTGAACACGCCGTTGGTGCCCACGATCTGCGCGATGAACTTGGCCGGCTCCACCACCCGCACCACGTAGGTGCCGAAGGCGCGGATGCGCACGGGCCCGAACTCGGGATCGCGCATCATCACCGGCGCCTTGGTCCCCCACTTCTGGTCGGTGAACTGCTTGGTGGCGACGAAGAAGACCTCGGCTTTGAACGGCGAGTCGAACCCGTACTTCCACCCCTGCAGCGTGCTGAGGAGCGGCAGGTTCTGCGTGCGCAGCTCGTAGCGGCCCGGGGGGAACACGTCGGCCACCTGGCCCTGGTTCACGAACACGGCGGCCTGGCCGGGGCGCACGATCAGCTGCGCGCCGTTCTTGATCTCGTTGTCGTGCCCGTCGAACCGCCACACCATCGTG
>Ga0247773_1000180_pt1 | contig 31024 bp, 34 predicted proteins | sample UWRJL092311B6_FD_179934 | JGI IMG/M metagenome (GOLD analysis project Ga0247773, IMG submission 179934) | Plant litter microbial communities from Arlington Agricultural Research Station in Wisconsin, United States - UWRJ-L092-311B-6 | ecosystem: Environmental > Terrestrial > Plant litter >... | reverse complement strand
ACCGCGCAGCCCGATCTCGTAGGCCTCCAAGCGGTCCCGCCAGATCAGCGCGGTCAGGAAGCCGGTCACCGAAGCGGTGCTCGCGCCGAACACAGTCAACTCCACGCCGGGGCAGGCGTCCCATTCCCGGTTGCGCAGCTTGACGAACTCGGCATGGTCGAAGCGGCCCAGCGCGAGGTTGTGCTCGGCGATCAGCTCGCTGGCCAGCTCCTCCACCTCCGGCCAGCTGTGCCGGCTGGGCACGATCTCAGCGGCGGCGATCAGCTTCTGGTCGCGACGCAGGTTACGGCGCACCTCGCCGGGCATGCTGGCGTACCAGTCGGCATCGGTGACCCGGCTCAGCCGCGCCTCGCGGGCCAGCGGCGCCCACCCGATCCGGCCCGCGGTGGCCGCGGTCACCGCCGGCTGCGCGTCGGGTAGCAGGTAGGGAAAGACCAGGCAGCGGTCCTGCTCGGCTGCCAATCGCGCGATGCCGGCGAGCAATTGGCCCAGTACGGCGGGCTCGCGAGCCTGCTCGGCGACGGCGAAGCCGGTGCGCAGGTCGGCAAAGCCGCCCACCAGCAGGCAGTCGCCGGGGGAGTAGTCGCCCTTCAGCGCCGGGGGCAGTTCCCAGCCGCTCGGGTCGTAGGCCGGGTCGGGCCAGCCCCGGCCGTTGGCGGTGTACAGCGGCACCATCGCGATCAGCCGGCCGCCGTCGGTCGCGTGCAGGTACCGGCAGCGCCACCGGCCGTCGCGCTCGCGCTGCCGGGTGCGCTGGTAACAGGCCGCCGATCCGGCCGAGGAGTCCAGCCGGTCGAAGTCCTCGGCCGACACGCAGTCGAGGCTGTCGACGATGCTCAGCTCCACGCGCTGCCTTCCGGTTCTGGGGTACTACGGGACGAGCCGGCGATCAGCCGCCGGGCGCTCGGAACCGCCGCGCGACGACGGCGGCCAGCCGCACGGTTGCCTGGCTGTCATCGGCCGGTAGCGCGAGGCGCCGACAGTGGTAGCGGCCCGGTTCGATTCCCGGAACCGCACAGGATTCGGCCTCGTCGAGCAGGAGATCCAACGCCAGCCCGGGCGCCAGGCGGTTGCTGCCGGCATCCTGGACGGCCAGCAGGTAGCCGAACCAACCCCGGTAGCGTTCGGCCAGTTCGAGCAGCGGGCCGCTGTCCGGCTCGAGACCGTGCCGCTCGGCCAGCGCTCGTAGTTCGGCGTTCAGCAGCCGGTCGATGCCCGCCAGCACCGCCTCCGGCGCGCCGCTGAGCCCGGGCGGCGGATCGGTCGCGGTGCCGAGTTCGGCGCGGACCGCGGCCAGCATGCCGGCGATCGTGTCCAGGCCCGGCCAGGTCGGACGCAGCAGCGTGACGGCGACCCGACGATCGGCGGCCAGCAGTTCGGCGATCCGCAGTGCCAGGACCGCCCCGCTGCAGTAGCCCAACACCGTGGTGGAGGCGGCCTGATCCAGCCCGGTGAACGATTCGGCGTACTCGGCGGCCATCTCGGTCAGCGGCAGGTAGCCCTGCCTGCCGACCAGGTCGCGGGCTGGTTCCAGCTGATAGACCGACAGGTCGAGTTCCTCAGCGGCCAGCAGCTCACCGAGCCGGCGGCCGGTGGCGTAGGGCTGGAAGTCGACCACCAGCACCGACGCCGCCGTGCCGTTGGACAGCTGCTGGGGCACCAGCGGAGATTGGCGCTGCTGGATCATGGCCTCCTCGTCCCTTCGTGTGCGGGCGCGAGTCCGGCGGGGTACGCACGGCCTCGACCACCGGCCCGAGCCGGGTCGGCAAGGCGGCTGGTTCGAGCCTGGCACGCCGGACCGACCGGGACGCCTTCACCGTTGCCGCCCGGTCGGTGACGCCGCGTCGGCCGGCATTTGCGAGCCGGCCCGCGCTGCGGGCAGACTCGGCCGGGTGAAGCAGCCGACACCGAACCGGACCATCGTCGTCACCGGAGCCAGCGGCGGTATCGGCCGGGCCAGCGCGGTCGCGTTCGCGGCCCGGGGTGGCACCGTGGCGTTGATCGCCCGCGGTGAGAAGGGCCTTGCCGGCGCGGCGGCCGAGGTGGAGCGGGCCGGCGCGCGGGCGCTGGTGCTGCCCACCGACGTGGCCGACAACGAGCAGGTGGCCGCCGCCGCGGCCCGGGTCGAGGCCGAGGCCGGGCCGATCGACGTCTGGGTCAACTCGGCGTTCACCTCGGTGTTCGCGCCGTTCGACCAGATCGACCCGGCGGAGTTCCGCCGGGTGACCGAGGTGAGCTACCTCGGCTACGTCTACGCGACCATGGCCGCCCTGCGCTACATGAAGCCGCGCAACCGCGGCACCATCGTCCAGGTGGGTTCTGCCTTGGCGTACCGGGGGATTCCGTTGCAGTCGGCCTACTGCGGGGCCAAGCACGCGATCCAGGGCTTCCACGAGGCGCTGCGCTGTGAGCTGCTGCACGACAGGAGCAACGTCAAGGTCACCATGGTCCAGATGCCGGCGGTCAACACCCCGCAGTTCGACTGGGTGCTGTCGCGGCTGCCGCACCATGCCCAGCCGGTACCGCCCATCTACCAGCCAGAATTCGCCGCTCGCGCGGTGCTGTTCGCCGCCGATCACCCCGGCCGGCGCGAGTACTGGGTGGGATCATCGACGGTCGGCACGCTGGCCGCCAACGCGCTGGCGCCGGGCCTGCTGGACCGCTACCTGGCGCGTACCGGGTTCAAGTCCCAGCAGACCGAGCGCCGCCAGGACCCGGATGCTCCGGTCAACCTGTGGGATCCCGCGGACGGCGCGGACGGGCACGACTTCGGGGCGCACGGCGACTTCGACGACACCTCGCACCGCAACGATCCGCAGCTGTGGGCCTCACACCACCACGGCCTGCTGGCGGCCGGGGCGGGTGGCCTGCTGGCGGCCGGGGCGGGTGGCCTGCTGGCGGCTGCCACCGCGCTGCGCCGGCGCCGGCGCTCGTCCTAGCGGGGCAGGCTTCGGGCGGCCAGCCCGGCCGGGTCCGGTTATACCCGGACCGGCCGGACCGCCGCCCGTCCGTCGCGAGCCCTTGCGGGACCGCGCGGTACTACCCGACCGGCGTAGCTCACGATGCCGGTCGACGACACCCCGAGACGCTGGTGTCTCAACGTTGCTCCCTGCTTGTTCAAGGCCCGGAGCTCGCACAACCTGTCTATCGGACTTGGACCGGTACTGCCACTTCAAGGACGTGACACCTCGGCGGCACCGGCCGTGACCTTCGACGCGCGCGGGCGGATCGGCTGGACCGCCGACCCGCCCGCGACCAGCCGGTACTAGCGCTGGTCGCCGCGGACGTCGGTCTGCGGCTGGTCGATCTGCTCCTTGCGCACCTGCTCGGTCACCGTCTCTTCGCCGGTGACCGTCTCGGTGGCCAGCCGGACCCGCTCCACCGGAACGGTTTCCTTCTCCACCACCGGCTGTTCGGCGTGCAGGGTGACCTCGTGCTCCTCCTCGGTGAGGTCGCCACCGGACATCGCCTGGCCCCGGTTCTCCTCGGTGATCGGCTCGCGCTCGATCCGGACCTCCTCGTGGCTGACCGGCACCGTCTTGGTGACGTTCTCGGTCACGATGTACTTGCGCAGCCGGGCCCGGCCGGTCTCGACGTTCTGGGTACCGACCCGGACCTGCTCCTCCGACCGGGTCATCGCGTCGTCGGTGTTCGGCCCGGACGTGTCGTGCCCGACCGTCCCGGTGTTGGCGCTGAGGTCCGCGCCCTCGACGTAGTTCGAGTCGTCCCGGCTGCCCTCGACGTAGTCCAGGTCGTCCCGGCCGCCGGTGGCGTCCTGATCACCCAGGTAGCCGTTGTAATACTCGAACAGCGCCTGGACCTCGGACTCCTCCAGGTGGCCGTCGTTGTCGACGTTCGGCGCGTCCTTGACCTGGGCCTTGGACACCGCGAGTACCAGGTCGTCGCCGTCGGCGCGCGAGCCGTACAGCGGCGCGAAGGACTCCTTGGTTCCGAACAGGCCGGTGCTGACGGTGACCCACTGCGGGTCGCCGGTGCTGTCGTCGAGGTAGATCTGGCCGATCTTGCCGACCTTGTCGCCGCTGGTGTCCACGGCGTTCCGGCCGACCATCGACTGCAACTGCTCTGCTGCCATCATGCTTGCTCCTCAGTGAAAACTGCCCGTTACGGGGCCGAACGGCGATCGCAGGATTGCGACCACCAGGTAGGGCTGGTGCGGGTGCTGGAACACACCCCTCGAAATCGGCACGGTGCTGTTTCACCGGGGACGGGGCGCCACCGCGGTGGCGGCGATCCGTAGCTTGTGGGCGAACCCGCGGGTTCGCCGGTTCAGGCGGCCCGGTGGGCCTGCCGGTCGGTGACGCTCAGGTCCAGCCGTACCGGCAGTTCCGGATCCTCCAGTGCCTGCCGGGCATGCCGGACGGCGCCGGTCTCGATCCGGCGGCGCAGGGCCGGCAGGTCGGCACCGGCCTCGACGGTCGCGACGATCACCAGCGTCGGAGCCCCGGAGTCTCCGATCAGCCTGGATCGCGCCGACCGGACGCCGGAGTAGCCCTCGATCTCGGCGGCCACTGCCCCGGTCAGCGCGGCCGGCACCAGGGTGGTGCCGCCCGCGGAGCGGTCACCGGGCAGCGGCAGGTCACCGGCCCGGTCGGTGGAGAACAGCAGGGTCGTCAGCCAGCGCAACGCCAGCAGGGCGAGGACGCCGGCGGCGACGGCGACCACCGGCCAGAGCCAGTCACCGTTACGGCCGAAGTAGGCGCCCACCCGGTTGGACACCAGCGACCCGTGCTGGGTGACCGGGCCGAGCGCGCCGAGGCCGGCCAGCGCACCGACCAGGCCGGCGGCGATCAGCACGAGCGCGAACACGATCAGCAGGAACCGGTTGGTGCGGTCGGCGTGCATCAGTGGCTCCTGGTGGTCGCGGTGCCGGTCCCGGTGGCGGTCCGGACCTGGACCGCCAGGGTGGGCGGCGTCCGGAGTTCGAGCGCATCCAGTCGCTGCCGGGCAGCGGCGGTGACCGGTTCGGCCAGGTCCTCGGCGGTGAACGGCTGCAGTCCCGGGGTGCTGGCCTCGACCTTGATCTTGCGCCGGCTGACCGACACCGCCGCCGAGTCGATCCCGTCCACGTCGGTCACGGCCGAGCGGATGGATGCCGCCACCCCCTTGCGGGTGTAGGCGGCGTCGGTGTCGCAGGACCGGACGGCGAGCCGGCTCGGCCTGCCGGGGGTGAGTTCGGCCGCCAGCAGCACCAGGCCGAGGACGATCAGCGCGATGCTGGCGACCCGGACGCTGCCCTGTTGCCACGGGGTGCGGCCGGCCCAGTCGTGCAGGTGCTGCCAGTCCACGATCGCGTAGTCGCGGCCCAGTCGCTGCGCCACCACCTCGACCACCACCAGCACGCCGGCCACGATCAGGGCCAGGCTCAGCAGGGCGGCCAGCAAACGATTGACGAGTCTCATGTCCGGCTCCTACCGCACCCGGCTGCGGGTGCTGGTTGCGGCCGCTTCGGTCACCAGGTCGGTCACCCGGATGGTCACCTCGGCCACGTCCAGGCCGGTCAACGCCACCAACCGGGTCCGGACCCGCTCGCGGACGGCGGCCGTGACGGCGGGCACCGACGCCGGCCAGCGGACGCTGATCTCCAGCCGTAGCAGGGCAATCGAGTTGTCCACCGTGGCCGAGACCTTCGGCAGGGCACTGAGGCTGGTCTGGCGCACCCCCAGCCCGCCGGCCCCCGACAGCGACCGGCCGAGCAGCCGTGGCGCCGCGGCGCCCGCGTCCGGCACCTCCAGGGCGGCCTGGGCGGCGAGCTTGGCGACCACCGACTCGGCGATGGTGATGGTGCCCAGCTCGCCGCGGCCGGGTGTCGGCCCGTCCGGACCCGGCGCGGCCGGGCCGTCGACGGCGGTCGCGGTCATCGGCTGGTGCGCCGGCCCGACACGTACTGGCTCAGGTCCAGGTCGCCGTCCAGGATCTTGGCCACCACGAAACCGATCAGGGCGAACAGGGCGACGATCAACATCTGGCCGAAGTTGCCGAAGGCCAGCGCGAAACCGAGCGCCAGGCCGACGAGGATGCCGACGGTACTGCGGGTCATAGCTTGTCCAATCACTAGAGGGACTTTCCGGCCGTTCAGCGAACCCGACGGCGCTGCCGCCGCCGCAGCCGCCGCAATGTCGAGGTGACGGCGCTGACCGGCCAACGCTGGGGGGCCACGATCACGACCCGGGGCGGATCGGCGGCTGTCGGTTCAGCCGGCGTCGGGTCGAAGCGGCGCAACCCGGCTAGGAATTCGGCCGGGTCTCCGCCGCGGTCGGGATGGTGGGTACGGATGAACTCGCGTCGCTGAGCCCGTCGGATGCGCTCGGCCTCGTCCATGACTCCACAGTGCCAGTTGCCGGCGCCGTGGTCATGCCGCTGGCCTGGCCGGGCTCGGCGATGTCGGCCAGCACGACATCGACCACCCGACCGGCGGCCAGGCCGGCCAGAGCCTGCCGGATCTGGCTCGCGACCAGGCTGACCGGCTGGTTCCAGACACCCCGGACGTGCACCTCGATCCGGTCGGGACCGATCCGCAGGCCGGGCACCCGGCGGCCGGGCAGGTAGGTCACCGCGCCACCCAGCAGCCCGCTGTCGAGGTCGTCCACCGCCGGGCAGCCACGCACCGCCGCGGCCACCGCGTCGACATCGATCCCGTCGACGAGGGTGGGCTCAGCGGGGCCGGTCATGAGACCCGGGCGGGCGCGTCCTGCTGGTCGTCGCTCGGCAGGTAGACGTCATCGACGTTGACGTTGACCTCGACGACCTCCAGGCCGGTCATCCGCTCCACCGACTGCTTGACGTTGCGCTGGATGCTCTTGCCGAGGTCGGCGATCGATACCCCGTACTCGACCACGATGTCCAGGTCGATGGCCGCCTGGGTCTCGCCGACCTCGACGCCGACGCCCTGGGCGACATTGGGTCCGGAGCTGCCCGGGATCCGTTCGCGGATCGCCCCGAAGGCACGTCCGGTGCTGGTGCCCATCCGGTGCACCCCGCTGATTTCCCGGCAGGCCATGCCGGCGATCTTCTGGACCACGCTCTGGGCCACGCTGATCTTGCCCTGGTCGGTGTGCAGCGGGGTGGGGCTGCTCGATGCGGCGCTGCCGGAGGTGGCGAGCGCGGTGGAGGAGGGTTGGGTCATCTTCTGGGAACTCCCGTACTGATGATTCGACGGCCCGGCGCTGCTGGCTGCGCGGCCGTCGGCGAGGAATGCAGGGGCTGTGCAGGGTCCTGGGTCCATTGGACACCGTCCGGTGGAAAAGAACGAATCCGGGGTCGCGGGATTCTGCGGAGACAGGGCGCTGTGCCCGTCGGGGACATAATGGTTTGGCATCAACCATTGCGGCGGTACGGCGCCGGAGACCGATACTTGTGCGGCGGCCTGCCGCTAGGCGCGCGAGCGGTATGTCCATTACATTGTCGCCGGGCCGTGCAGTCGAGAAAACGTCTGGCATGGCCACGTGAGCCGAATGGTGTGCCGTACCGCCTTGAGTGACCTTTTCGATATGGACAGCGCGCGCTGGTTCGCCGCTCTCGCCCGCGACCTGGCCGAGCAGGCCGACCGGGACGCCGCCGCCTCCCGGGTGCTGGAACTCGTCACCGGCGCGATCGGCTGCTCCTTCGCCGCGATCGCCCACCTGACGCCGCAGGGCGTCCTCGTCCACAGCCATTCCACCGACCAGGTACTGCTCGGCAAGGTCGCTGACGTGTCGAGGAGCACCGGCGAGGGAATCGCCTGGCAGGCATTGCGCTCCCGCGCGACGGTCCGGGTCGAGGATCTGGACACCGAGAGCCGCTGGCCGCAGTTCACCGCCCGGCTGCGTAGCGAAACCCCGATCCGGTCGGCCCTGGGCTACTGCCTCACGCTGGACAACCTGGTGCGCGGGGCGCTGCTGCTCTACTCCGACCAGCCGGGGTTCTTCACCGACTCGATCTGCCGCTTCGCCGACGTCTATGCCGACCATGCCGCCATCGCGCTGGCCAAGGTGGTCGACCACGAGCGGGCCGAGAACCTGGAAACCGCGCTACAGAGCAACCGCGAGATCGGAATGGCGATCGGCATCCTGATGGTGCGCTACTCGCTCACCGACGAGGCTGCCTTCGACCTGCTGCGGGTGACCTCCCAGCGCCAGCACCGCAAGCTCCGCGAGATCGCCGCCGAGACGGTCTACAGCGGAGAACTCCCGCAACGCGACGACGAGGCCACGCTGCGGTTGGCCTGACCCGATCGGGTCCGGGTTTCATCGTGCCGGATCAGGTCGAGCGCGATGAAATCGCTGGCGTCGCTGCCGCTGGGCTCGTCAGCGCACCAGGACCGGCAGTCCGAACCGCGCCCGGACCCCGGGTGAGAACAGCGCGCGCAGTCGCTCGCCGGCCGGCTCCACCCCGGCGGCGGCCAGCAGGTCAGCGCGCAATTCCAGCACCTCGGCCTGGTGGAGCGGCCACGGCCCGTGCGAGTTCGGCACCCACCGGGTGCGGCCGGCGATCCGGGCGTGCAGCCCCCACCGGGCAGTGAGCCACTCCTCCAGCGTGCTCGGCTCGACCGGGCCGCCGACCCGGATGCTCAGCCTGCTGGTCAGGCCGGCAGCCGGCCAGCGGCGCCGGGACTCGTAGAGCCAGCGGTTGCCGGGCTGCTGGCTGACCCGCATCCGTGCCCAGGTGTAGGGAACGCCGAACAGCAACCGGGCGATCGGCACGACAGCCAGTCGCTCGGTCTCCAGCGAGCGGAACACCACCCCGTGCCGGCCGGCGTCATCCACCGAGTACAGCCGGATGTTGGTCTCGGCGACGAGCCGAAGTAGGGGATCGAACCGGCCCGGCCGAGGCCGGCGCCCAGGAGTTGGAAGGGCACCAGGCCCACGTAGCTGCGGCCCTCGAACTCGTCCGGGCGGCAGCCCGCCGGAAACAGGTGGGCGACCGCGGCCGGTTCGACCGGCCAGTGCACGAAGCTGACGTTGCACCACCGCTGGTCGAAGACCACCGGCGGTCGCAGCGGCGCCGCCACCCGTTCGAAGTCCGGTCCGTTCACAACCCGAGTCTGCTCGCGGTCGGGGACCCGCCGGCCGGCGGGCCGCCCTCATCGGAGCACCTGGACGCATTGCCTATTCGAACGTATATACGAATAATTGCGGGATGCCGCCCCGGGTGCTGGTCCAGCTGGTCCGCCAGCTGGCCGACCTGCATGCCTGGGGACGCTGGCAGGGAAGCTGGTGGGGGCTGGTGTCCTGGCGCACCTACGGCAGCTTCGCCGACGGCACCAACGGCTACCTGCACATCTCGGCCTGGGTACCGGCCCGGCTGCTGGACCCCTCCAGCGATCCGGACGCCGGTCGGGAGTACCGGACCGTGCAGCGCTTCGACCTGCCCGCCGACCGCGCCGCCTGGCCGACACCGGCCGCCAGCGCCGGGCGGCGGTGGCGGCACTGCGGGCCGCTGGAGCAGGCGCCGCCGCCGGCCGGTGAGATCACGCCGCTGGTCGGCGGCACCGGGTTGCCGCCCCCAAGGCCAGCCGAGTGACCGGCCGGGCGGGCGCTAGCCGAGGCCGTGGTTGACGGCCAGGATGACCACGTCCACCGCGGCGGCCAGCATGGTGGCCTCGAACGCGCCCCGGCGCTGTCGCAGCGCGCAGCCGAGTGCGACCAGGGCCAGCACCAGCACGGCGGCGGTGCCGATCGCTGTCGGCACCGGATGCCGGGAGCCGACCTGGACGTCGATCAGGCCGGCGGCGACCAGCAGCGCCGAGATCGCGGCCAGCACCGAGCCCCGGGTGCCCAGCCGCTGGGGCAGGCCGAGCACGCCGGCGGCCAGGTCGTCGGCCAGGTCGGGCAGCACGTTGCCGAAGTGTGCGGCCACCCCGACCAGGCCGGCGGCCAGCATCGTCCAGGCCGGTGCCAGCTCCGGGTCCGGCGTGGTCGCCATCGCCATCGCCGGCAGCGCCGCGAAGGCGAGGAAGTAGGCCAGTGCCGACCAGGGCGTCGCCTTGAGGCCCAGGTTGTAGGCCCAGCCGCCGGCGACGGTGACGCCGTGCACCGCGGCTGCCCGCCAACCCAGCCCGAGTGAGAGCAGCACCGCCAGCACCAGGGCACCGGCCAGCGACAGCCGGACCAGGCCGGCCAGGTCGGGCCGGTCGGCCAGCGGCTTGTCCAGCCGGCCGGCCGCGCGATCGCGCGGGGCATCGATCAGGTCGTTGGACCAGCCGATGGTCAGCTGGCCGGCAAGTACCGCCGCCGCGACCAACAGGCAGCTGCCCAGCGGCTTGCTGGCGATCGCGGCCAGCGCCACCGACAGCGCGGTGACCGCGACGCACGGGACGGGGTGACTGGTGCGCAGCAGGACGGCGAGTCGGGCCAGCACCGCCTGAGCATAGGGGCGGCGCCCGGCGCAACCGACCTAAGCTGGGTCGATGACCACCATCGCCGGCGTTCGCGGGGTATTGCCGGAGTACCGCTACGAGCAGCAGGAGATCACTGACGCGATCGCCGACTGGTGCCTGTCGTCGGACCGGGACCGGGCGCTGTTGCGCCGGTTCCACCAGAACGCCCAGGTCCGGACCCGGCACACCGCCGTGCCGCTGGAGCGCTACCAGGAGCTGGTGGATTTCGGCCTGTCCAACGACGTCTTCATCGCCCAGGGCACCGAACTCGGGGCGCGGGCGGTCACCGAGGCGCTGGCGGCCGCCGGCCTGGACGCGGCCGACGTCGACCTGATCCTGTTCACCACCGTCACCGGGGTGGCCGCCCCGTCGCTGGACGCGCTGATCGCCCCGATCGTGGGACTGCGCCCGGACGTCAAGCGGATGCCGATGTTCGGGCTCGGCTGCGTGGCCGGGGCTGCCGGGATCGCCCGGGTGCACGACTACCTCAAGTCCCATCCCGACGAGGTGGCGGTGTTGCTGTCGGTGGAGTTGTGCACCCTCACCATGCAGCCGCAGGACCGCTCCGCGGCCAACATGGTGGCCACCGGCCTGTTCGGCGACGGTGCCGCCGCCGTGGTGCTGGTCGGCTCCGAGCGGGCCGAGCGGCTCGGGATCGCGCGGCTGATGCCCACGGTGCTCGACTCGCGCTCGCACCTGTACCCGCACACCGAGCGGACCATGGGCTGGGACGTCGGCTCGGCCGGTCTCAAGATCGTGCTGGACGCCGAGGTTCCGGTGCTGGTGGAGAAGTACCTGGCCGGTGACCTGGCGCTGCTGCTGGACGCCCACCAGCTGCACAGCAGCGAGATCGCCGGCTGGGTCTGCCACCCCGGTGGCCCCAAGGTGATCGAGGCGATCCAGCGCAGCCTGGGGCTGGAACGGGGGGAACTGGAGCTGACCTGGCGTTCGCTGGCCGCGATCGGCAACCTGTCCTCGTCCTCGGTGCTGCACGTGCTGGCCGACACGGTCGCCGGCCGCAGTTTCGAACCGGGCAGTCCGGGCGTGCTGATGGCGATGGGGCCCGGCTTCTGCTCGGAGCTGGTGTTGCTGCGATGGTGAGTTCGGAAACCGCCTACACGGTGCTGGTGGCGCTCGTAGGCATCGAGCGGCTGGCCGAACTGGTCGTCTCGCAGCGCAACCTGCGCTGGAGCCGCGGCCGGGGTGGCATCGAGACCGGGGCCGGGCACTACCCGGCGATGGTGGCGCTGCACAGCGCGCTGCTGGTCGGCTGCCTGGTCGAGGTCTGGCTGGCCGATCGGCCGTTCCTGCCTGGGCTGGGCTGGCCGATGCTGGCCGTGGTGCTCGCGGCGCAGGGCCTGCGCTGGTGGTGCATCGCGACCCTGGGCCCGCAGTGGAACACCCGGGTCGTGGTGGTGCCCGGTGCCGCCCGGATCAGCTCCGGCCCCTACCGCTACCTGCGCCACCCCAACTATGTCGCGGTGGTGGCCGAGGGGATCGCCCTGCCGCTGGTGCACACCGCCTGGCTGACCGCGGTGATCTTCTCGGTGCTCAACGCGGCGTTGCTGCGGGTGCGGATTCGCAGCGAGGCAGGCGCGCTGGCGATGCTCAGCCGGGCCGAATCAACAGCGTGATCGACCTCATAGTCGCCGGCGGCGGCCCGGTCGGCCTGGCCACCGCGCTCTACGCCGAGCGCGCCGGCCTGGCCGTGGCGGTGCTGGAGCCGCGGGCCGCGCCGGTCGACAAGGCCTGTGGCGAGGGGTTGATGCCGGCTGCGGTGCGGGCGCTGGCCGAGTTGGGGGTGCACCCGCCCGGGTTGCCGGTGCGCGGCATCCGCTACCTGGACGGCACCCGTTCGGCGCAGGCGCTGTTCCCCGGTGCCGCCGGTCGCGGGGTGCGCCGGACCACCCTGCAGGCCTGCCTGCGCGAGGCGGTCGCCGCTCGCGGCATCGCCGTCCACCAGGCCTCGGTGACCGAGCTGAGCCAGGACGAGCACGGTGTCCGGGCCGGTGGGCTGACCGCGCGCTACCTGGTCGGCGCCGACGGCCTGCACTCGACGGTGCGGCGGCTGGCCGGCCTGGAACTGCCCGGCCGGCCACCGGCCCGCTGGGGCCTGCGCAGGCACTATTCGATCGAACCGGGTACCGATCTGGTCGAGGTGCACTGGTCGGCGTCGGCGGAGGCCTACCTCACTCCGGTCGCGCACGATCAGATCGGGGTCGCGATCCTCAGCGGTGACCGGATGCCGTTCGAGGCCCAGCTGGCGCGGTTTCCGGCGCTGGCGCAACGGTTGTCCGGGGCGAGCGGCTCGAAGGTGTTGGGCGCCGGCCCGCTGCGGCAGCGGACCCGGGGCCGGGTGGCGGGCCGGGTCCTGCTGGTGGGCGATGCCGCCGGCTACGTCGACGCGCTGACCGGCGAGGGCATCACGGTCGGGCTGACGGCGGCCCGGTCCCTGGTCGGTTGCCTGGTGGCCGACCGGCCGCAGGACTACGAACGGCTGTGGACCCGCGGCTCGCGCCGCTACCGGACGCTGACCGAGGGCCTGCTGTGGGCGGCCAACCGCCCGGTGCTGCGGCGCGGCATCGTCCGCGGTGCCGCGGCGGTTCCCAAGGCTTTCGAGCTGGTGGTCGGCCAGCTGGCCCGCTGACGCTAGTAGGAGTCCGGTTCGCCGAACCCCTGCGCGGGCGGGTCCTGATCCGGCTCGTCCCCGGGTGCCTCGCCGGCGCCGGGCCGGGGCTCGGCTTGCGGATTGCCGCCCGGCCGGCCGTGGTCGGGGGCGTCCTCGTGCTGGCCGGGGACCTCCTCGCCGGCGTTCTCGACAGCTTCCGACATCGTTGCCGCCCTCCTCCGTCCGGAGACGTCCGGTATCGCAGTTGCGGTTCCTTCCTATCACCCGCCCGGCCCGACCGGTCGCCGTCGGGTGGGCGAGACCGGCCGGCAGCGCTTTAGGTCCTGGCGGCTTCGCTGTCAAGTGTCTAGACGTTTTGCCGATGGACTCTGCGATGAGGAAGGCAACGAAGGGGATGGCTGTGCGAACAGGTGCTCCTCGGCAACCGGTCGGCAGGGCGCCGTGGATGCCGTGGCTGGCCGGACTGGCGATGGCGCTGGCCATCCTGGTGCTGAGCCAGTTCGGCTCCCGGCTGCTGCGCCATCCGGCGCTGCCCGGTGGCGCGTGGTGGCCCGCGGCCGGCCTGTCGCTGGCCGTGCTGGCCCGTTCGCCGCGCCGCTGGTGGCCGCAGCTGATCGCCGGCATCGCCGTCAGCAGCACCCTGAGCCGGGTGCTGATCGGCACCTCGGTGTGGGTCAACTTCTGCTTCACCACCGCCAACGTCCTGGAATGCGTGATCGCCGCCAGGTTCCTGGTAGGTGGCACCGGCGACCTCAGTGCCCGGTCGCGGCCGCTGTCCAGCGTCGCCGACGGGATCCGGATGATCACCGGCGCGGTGTTCGGGGTCAGCGCCGCGGCGTCGCTGGTCGCGCTGCGCTACCTGGTGAGCGGTGATCCCTGGTTCGCCGGCACCTGCGGCTACGTCCTCAGCCACGGCCTGGGACTGGTCATGATGACCCCGCTGCTGCTGGTGCCCACCGGCCCGGCGGTCTGGGACGAGTTCGGCTACGGCCGGCGCAATGCCGAGTGGGTCGTCCAGCTCGCGCTGGTGACCGGCGCGGCCTGGTGGATCTTCCTGCCCGAGCACACCGCCGGCCAGGCCGTCCTGGTGCTGCCGCCGCTGCTGTGGGGTGCCGCCCGGTTGGGTGCCCTGCGGGCGATGATCTCGGCCCTGGTGGCCGCGGTGCTGGCCACCATCGGCACGCTGGGCGGGCACGGCGCGATCGGTTCGATCGTCGATCCGCAGCACCGGCAGTGGGCGCTGCAGGCCCTGCTGGCGGTGATCTGCCTGGCGACGCTGATCCTGGTGCTGAGCGGGCAGGCCCGCGACGGCGCGCTGGCGGCCGCGGCCGAGCGCGAGGAGGCCCTGGCAGAGGCGCAGCGGCTGGCCATGCTGGGCTCCTGGACCTGGGACCTGGCCACCTCGGAGATGGTCTGGTCGGCCGAGATGTACCGGATCTTCGGAGTGCGCCGGGGAGTGTTCGAGCCCAGCCTGCAGAACTGGCTGTCGCTGATCCAGCCCTCGGACCGACGCGAGTTGATGACCGCGGTGCGGACCGCGCTGGCCGACCGGCAGCCCTACGAACTGGAATTCACCGTCACGCCCCCGCAGGGAGCAAGTCGCGTCGTGCACGGCCGTGGCCGGGTGCAACTCGACGAGCACGGCACCCCGATCCGGATGAGCGGCACCGCCCACGACGTCACCGATGCCCGGCAGGCCGCCCACGAGCTGGCCACCGCCCGGGACCTCTACCGGGGCGTGCTGGCCGCCGCCAGCGGCATGTCCATCATCGGCACCGATCCGCTGGGCCAGATCACGGTGTTCAACACCGGTGCGCAGAAGATGCTCGGCTACACCGAGCAGGAGATGCTGGGTACCAGCCCGGTGACGCTGCACGACCCGGTGGAACTGGCCGAGCGGGCCGCCGAACTCGGGGTGCAGGCCGATTTCCGGGTGCTGATCCAGGGCGCTGACGCCGCGCGGCCCGAAGCCCGGCACTGGACCTACCTGACCCGCACCGGAAGCCGGCTGCAGGTGGAGCTGACCGTCACGGCGATGACCGCCCCGGACGGCTCGCTGAGCGGCTACATCGGGGTGGCCAGCGACGTCACCAGCCAGCGGCAGGCCGAGCTGGCGCTGCGGGAGAGCGAGCAGCGCTTCCGGCTCGCCTTCGACGCGGCCTCGGTCGGGATGTGCATGGTGTCGTTGGATCCCCCCACCGCCGGCAGGCTGATCCGGGCCAACCAGGCGATGTGCAACCTGACCGGCTACACCGAGGCGCAGTTGCTGGCCCTCGACGTGGTGGAGCTGTCGATCCCGGAGGACGCCGCCGCCACCAGGGCTGCCCTGCAGGCCATGGTGCGCGGTGACATCACCCAGGTGCGCCGCGAGACGCTGTACCGGCACGCCGACGGCGGCGACCTGTGGGGGCTGCTCTCGACGTCGACGGTGACCCCGGCCGACGGCAGCGCGCCCTATGCGATCTCGCTCATCGAGGACATCACCGCCCGCAAGCGTGCCGAGGCGGCCCTGACCCACCAGGCGTTGCACGACGGCCTGACCGGCCTCGCCAACCGCAGCCTGCTGCTGGACCGGTTGGAGCACGCGCTGGTCAGCAAGGTCCGCTCCGAGCGGGGGGTCGGGGTGGCCTACCTCGACCTGGACGGCTTCAAGCAGGTCAATGACGGGGCCGGGCACGCCGCCGGCGACGAGCTGCTGGTCCAGGTCGCCAGCCGGTTGCGCAACTCGGTGCGCCCGGGTGACACGGTCGGCCGGCTCGGCGGTGACGAGTTCGCGATCATCTGTACCGACCTGGTCGACAACAAGGACCTCGGCGCCGTCGCGGACCGGGTGCTGATGGCGCTGCGCGAGCCGTTCCTGCTGCCGTCGGGGACCTTCACCATCAGTGCCAGCATCGGCCTGGCCACCGCCGACGCGCCGGGCACCGGCGAGCAGCTGCTGGCCGCCGCCGACACCGCGATGTACACCGCCAAGCGGGCCGGCCGGGACCGGGTCACGGTCACCGACCCGCAGCAGCAGGCCCGGGCGGCTCGCAGCAGCCGGCTGCGCCCGCAACTGGAAACGGCCCTGAGCGCCGACGAGCTGGTGATGTACGGCCAGCCGGTGCTGGACCTGCGCTCCGGCCGGATCATCGCCGTGGAGACCCTGCTGCGCTGGAACCACCCGCGTCGCGGCGTGCTCGGTCCCGGTGAGTTCCTCGACGTCGCCGAGTCCAGCGCGCTGATGATCCCGATCGGTCGGCGGGTGCTGCAGGAGTCGTGTCGGATGGCTGCCGGCTGGGCCGACCAGCTCGGTGACCGGGCACCCGACGTGCACGTCAACATCTCCGGACGCCAGCTGGAGACCGGCAACCTCACCTCCGACGTGCTCGGCGCGCTGGACGAGTACGGGGTGCCGCCGGCCAGGCTGGTGCTCGAACTCACCGAGACCCACATGCCGCTGATCGCCGACTCGCTGCGCAAGGACCTCAGCAGCCTGCGCGACCTGGGCATCCGGATCGCCATCGACGACCTGGGAACCGGTTACAGCAGCCTGACCCGGATCACCGAGCTGCCGGTGGACATGCTCAAGATCGACCTGCGGTTCATCGCCGGCCTCGGTACCGACTCCGGATGCACGGCGGTGGTCGCCGCCATCCTCGAGATCGGCAAGACGCTCGGACTGGCAGTGGTGGCCGAAGGTGTCGAGACCGCCGCCCAGGCCCGGCTGCTGGCCCAGTACGGCTGCCAGACGGCGCAGGGTTACCTCTACAGCCGGGCCCGGCCCGAAGCCGACCTGTCCTTCCACCTGGCCAGCGTCACCGCCGGCCAGTCGCGCCGGGCCGGTCGGGGCGCGCTCGCGCTGCGGGCGCCGGCCTGACCGGACCCGCGCGACATCCTCCGGCGGGGCCGCCGCGTCCAGACCGGCGGCTCGGGGAATGTGCCGATGGCAGCAGGGGAACGCGAATCCGGGCCATCAGCGCGCGATGGCGATCCGCCGGGCGGCACTGATCGGGCACGACCGGATCGTGGCGGCGGTGATGATGGATCCGGATACCGTTGCCACAGCAGTGGAATTCGCCGCCGGCGTCCTTGCCGAACCCGGTCGTCGAAGTAGCCTGGCTGACCGGCCTCGAGGCCGGTCGACCTTGCCGGCTCAGGCAGACTTGGCCGGTGCGGTGAACTCCTGGCCGTCGACCGCGAGCACGTCGACGGTGATGGTGGCGCGGTTGGCGGCCCGGTAGCTGATCTGGTCACCGGGCATGGCACCCTGCAGCGCCTGCCCGAGCGGGCTGTTCGGGGTCACCACCTCGTCGTCGCCGAGGGCGAGTTCGTGCGGTAGCAGCACCAACGTCTCGCGGCTGCGGCCGCCGTCGAAACTGACCTGGACCCGGCTGCCGACCTCGATCATGCCGGCCGGCTTGGCCTTGCGGCCGGTGCGGCGCGGCTGCCGGGCGGACTTGGGTGCCTGCAGCATCAACTCCAACTCGGTGATCCGGGCCTGCAGGTCCTCGATGGTGATCTCCAGCTCGACGTTGGCGCACCGATCGGCGGCATCCCCACCCGAACCGGGCGGGCTGTACTGGGCCTGCGCCTCGGCGCACTGGGCCTTGAGGTCGTCCAGCCGGGCGCGGATCGCCTGTTCCACGGCCTCGTCGGGGGTATGGCCGCGCGGGGTGTCGACCCCGGCGGGCGCGGTCGGCTTGCGGCTGGCGGCCTTGCGAGCCGAGGCCTTGCGGGCGGTCGGGGCAGAGATCGTCGCGGTCATCGTGCGCTCCGGTGGAATCGAGCTGAACTGGCGAAACCACCTGCTGGGCCGGCCCAATTCTGACTAGAGGCTACGGCACGACCGCGCGGGCTGCCAGTGTCGAGTCACGCGCACAAGTTAGCCGCCGCGGTCCGGCCCGGCAGGTCAGGCGGCTCGCTGATCGCCCTGACCTGCTCGGCGCGCCCGCGCAGCCCGCGCCGCGGCAGCTAACTTTCCCTGCGCAGCAAGGTGAAAGCCCGCTCGGCGGTCGCCTGCAGTCGCGCCGTCAGGCTGCCGATCGGGGCACCGACCTGCCGGTCGATGGCTCGCGCCCGTTCTAGATGAGCGGCGCCTGCTCCGGCCCGGCTGAGCGCGTACTCGCGCAGCCGGGTCCGTTCGCGGTGGGTGCGAAGATCGCCGCCATGCAGCCGCTATCGTCGGCTGCATGGCGGTTACAGAGCTTGTCCTGGTCCGGCACGGCGAGAGCATCGGCAACGTCGCGCGCGAGGAGGCCGAGTCCAGCGGGGCGTTGTCGATCGCGATGCCGATGCGCGACGCCGACGTGCCGCTGTCCGAGCTGGGCGTGCGGCAGGCCCGGGCGGTCGGCCGCTGGCTGGCCGAGGACCCCGATCGGCTGCCCGCCGGGGTCTGGACCTCGCCCTACCTGCGGGCGCGCCAGACCGCGCGGACCGCGCTCGCCGAGCTGACCGCCGCGCCGCCGCTGCGCCAGGACGAGCGGATCCGCGACCGCGAGCTGGGCGTGCTCGACCTGCTCACCAAGCGCGGGGTCACCACCGGCTTTCCGGACGAGGCACGCCGGCGCGGCTGGCTCGGCAAGTTCTACTACCGGCCGCCGGGCGGCGAGTCCTGGGCCGACCTGGTGCTGCGGATCCGGTCCTTCCTCGCCGACCTGGATCGCGGCCCCGCGCGGGGCCGGCAGCTGATCGTCTCGCACGACGCGGTGATCCTGCTGTTCCGCTACGTCCTGGAGCAACTCGACGAGGACGCGGTGTTCGAGATCGCGCGCACCGGCTCGGTCAGCAACGCCTCGGTGAGCCGGCTGGTACGGATCGAGGGCGAACCAGGATGGCGGGCGGCCGTCTACAACGACCACCAGCACCTGGAAGCCTTCGGTGCCCAGCCCACCGAACACCCCGGAGAGATCGATGCCGTCCACTGAGGAGTTCCCGACCCAGATCCTGACACCGGCCGGCTTCCGGGACTGGCCGCTGCCGATACCCGACGGCGGCAAGGGCAGCCGGGGCCGGGTGCTGGTGATCGGCGGTGCCCGCGGCGCGCCGGGCGCGGCGATGCTGGCCGGCCAGGCCGCGTTGCGGGTCGGAGCCGGCGTGCTGACCCTGGCGGTCGGCCAGTCGGTGGCCGGCCCGGTGGCGGCCGCCGTCCCCGAGGCCGGCCTGCTCTGGCTGCCCGAGACCGCGAGCGGTTCGGTGGCCGGCAGCTCGGTCGAGACGATCCGGCCGGCCCTGGACAGCGCCGCGGCGATCCTGATCGGCCCGGGCCTGGATGACGTCGACCAGACCGCCGAGCTGATCGCCGGCCTGCTGCCCGAGCTCGCCGAGGACCTGCCGATCGTGCTGGACGCCTATGCCATCGGCGCTCTCGGCCAGCTGCCGGGCCCGGCGGTGGACGCGCTGCGCGACCGGCTGGTGCTCACCCCCAACTCCACCGAGCTGGACCGGTTGCTGGAGGCGGCCGGCAAATCCGGCGAGGACGGCGGCGACGGCGGCGATCCGCGGCAGCGGCTGGCCAGGCACTACGCGGCGGTGGTGAGCAGCGACAACGAGATCGTCACACCGGCCGGCGAGCGCTGGCGGGCGGCCGCCGGGCATTCCGGGCTCGGCACCTCCGGCAGCGGAGACGTGCTGGCCGGCGCGCTGGTCGGGCTGCTGGCCCGGGGCGCGCCGCTGGCGCAGGCGGCCTGCTGGGCGACCTACCTGCACGCGGCGTCGGGGGACCGGCTGGCGGCGCGGGTCGGCTCGCTGGGCTTCCTGGCCCGCGAACTGCTCGACCAGCTGCCCCTGGTGCTCACCGAGCTGCAGGCCTGATCGGGGGCAGGTCGCGGCCGGTGCGGGGCGGGTCAGTCCTCGAGCCGGACCTCGTCGGCGGACTTGTCCGGTCGCAGGCCACGCCACACCGGGTGCCGCAGCCGTCCGTCCGGGGTCCACTCGCCGAAGCCGACCTCGCCGACCAGGACCGGCTGGACCCAGTGCGCACCGGGCGTCTCGGCCGCCGGAGGTGGCGCGCTCAGCGCCGCCGTCGGGCGGGCCAGCGGCTCCAGCTGCCGGTGCAGGCCGACCAGCGCCGCCTGGCTGAAGCCGGTCCCGACCTTGCCGGCGTAACGGAGCGGGCCGGCATCGCCGGGCACGCCGACCAGGATCGAGCCGATGGTGCCGGCCCGGCGGCCGTTGCCCGGCTGCCAGCCCAGCACCACGACCTCCTGGGTGCGGATGTTCTTGATCTTGCGCCAGTCCGGTGACCGCCGGCCGGGCCGGTAGGTGCTGGTCAATCGCTTGGCCACCACCCCCTCCAGCCGCAGCTGCTGGCTGGCCCGCAACACCGCCGGGCCGTTGCCGGCGAAGTAGCGCGGGCACTGCCAGCCGGCCCCGTCGAGTGCCAGGTCCTCCAGCAGCCGGCGGCGCTCGGCATAGGGCAGCCCGAGGGTGGCCCGGCCGTCGATGGACAGCAGGTCGAAGGCGAGGTAGCGGATCGGGTCGGTGCCGCTGAGCCGTCGCGCGTCGGCGGGCCGGCCGACATGCATCCGCTTCTGCAGCCGGGCGAAGCTGGGCCGGCCGTCGGTGCCGAAGGCGACCACCTCGCCGTCCAGCACCACTCGGCGCTTGCCCAGCGCCGCTGCCAGGCCCGCCAGCTCCGGGTAGCTGACCGTGACGTCGAGGTCGTTGCGCGAGCGCAGCCGCACCCCGCCGTCCTCGACGAAGGCCAGCACCCGGGCGCCGTCCCACTTGGTCTCGTAGCCCCACTGGGCGTCCTCGGCCGGCCCGGGCAGCGCGCCCGCGGTGGCCAGCATCGGGGTCAGGGCACCGGCCATCGCGTAGCCCCCAGTTCCGCACCTACTAGACGAAGTGTCTAGTAAGTGTCTAGCTTAGCGCCGCCCGCCGAGCGCCGGAGCCGAGGAACTAGGTTGGAAGTCCGAGCTGTTCGAGACGACCTGGAGGTCATCGTGTGGGTTCTGCTGTCGTCCCGACTGCGCACCTGGTTGATGCTGGCGGTCGCGGTGCCGGTGCTGCGATCGATCCTGCGACGGGCGGCCGCCACGGCGGACCGGCGCGACCCCCGCTCCAAGTCGGCCCGCGGCCTGCGGTCGCTGGAGTCCGGGCTGTCCCGGCTGGACCGCCGGCAGCGCCGCGACCGGCGCCGGCGCTGATCTCGCGTCCGTCGGGCTGAACCCGGCGGGCGCACCCGAAGGCCACTTTCCTCAGGTATGGCCGCGAATTCCGTCCCGTTCACCGGACCTCTCACCGGCGACGCACAATTAGTGACAGACGGTAGCCGTATCGTCGGAGCCGCTTATCGGCCACTACCTGAGGAGAAACCGCCCGTGCCAAGGCCGACGCCAGCGGCCCGCCTGCAGTCGCTGGCGGTCGTAGTTGCCGACGGTGACCTCGTGCTCGACCTCGGTGGCGTGTCCTGGCTGGATCCGCTGCACCTGGTCGGCGCGGCGGCGATCGCCCAGCTGGCGGCCGACCGGGGGTCCCGACTACGGCTGAGAGGCCTGCGCGGCAGCCCGGCCGGCTACGCCTCGCGGATGCATTTGGGGGCGATCGTCGAGCATTTCGGCGGCAGTTCCGACCTGCCCGTCAAGGTGCGCGAGTTCGACCGCAGCGACAGCCTGCTCGAGGTCACCGAACTCGCCACCGGCAGCGACGTCCGCCAGCTCAGCGGGTTGGTCTATGACCGGGTCGCCGCGCACGATCCCGACATCGCGCACGCACTGCACACCGCGCTGGCCGAGATCGGGGCCAACGTCTGCGAGCACTCCGGCACGGTCGGCTTCATGGCCGCCCAGACGCTGCCCTCGCAGAAGGTGCTGCGCTTCGCGGTGGCCGACGCCGGTACCGGCCTGCTGGGCACACTGGCCGGTCAGGGTGCCGAGGACGACCGGATGGCCATCACCATGGCGCTGTCGGGTACCAGCAGCAAGCAGGGCCCCGGGCACGGCACCGGACTGCCGACCGCGGTGGCCGTGGTGAGCCGGTTGGGCGGTGAGGTACTGCTGGCCAGCGGGTCGGCATTGACCACCGCCAATGCCCGCGGCAGGCGGCACGACGAGCTGGCGCAGCCGTTCGTCGGGACCATCTTCGAGGGCTGGGTTCCGGTTCCCGACGCCAGACACCGCAGCCCAACGCTGTACGACCGGAGCGATCGGTGAAACAATGCCGTTATCGTTGACGTTCGAGCTGCTGACATGTTAGTGCCGTTCGCAGCTGATCGATTTGACTAGCTAAGGGGGTAGTCGTGGGCGTTCGAACATTGCCGTTGCCGCGACTGGTAGCGGGTCGCGATTACGCCGATGACATGGTTTCGACGCTCGGAACGGTGGTGGGCCAGGACGTCGTGGTCGACGCCACCAAACTGCTGTCGGGTACGACATCCTTCGCCTACCAGCTCATCGAGCGCCTGCTCGCCGACGAGAACGCCAACTCGGTGCTGTTGGTCGGGGCGCCGGCCGACTTCGCCGAGTACGCGACCTCGGCAGCCCGCGAGTTGCACGTCACCGACCGTTTCGACCTCGCCGAAGAGTTGCCGCGGACCGCTGCCGCGAGCTGACGCCCGGCACCCGCTCGGCCCGGTGGCAGGTATCCGGCTCAGGCCTGCCGCGACCGGCCGTGCTTGCTCCGCAACGCCTCGCCGATCGCGGCGTTCAACTCCTGCCAGCGCCGTTGCTCGGTGGCCGCCGACACCTCCGCGCTGCTGATGAAGCTCACTTCGGCCGCCGCCTGCCATTCCCGGGCCGCCGCGGTCACCGCCGGATCGTCCACCCGGGTGAGGGTGACCTCCAGCAGCGCCCGGGCGTCGAGGTAGCGGCGCTCGGCGGCGTCCGACTCGGGGGTGGGCCGCCCGGCGCTGGCCCGGCTCAGCTTCCCGTACTCACTCAGCCGGCCACGGACGGCCAGGGCCGCGTCCTGGGCGTCGATCAGCGCGGCCCGCCTGCGCAGGTAGCGGCGGGAGTTGCTCTCCCGCACGCTCAGCGCCACCTGGGTGCCGATCGCCACCAGCAGTGAGACCACCGCCGCGCCGATCGCGGTGACCAGGGTGACCGAGGTCGGCGAGGTGCTGGCCGCGCTCAGCGGTCCCGTCACTGCCCGGCGGCGCGGCGACTCTCGGCCGGCTTGGCCGAGCGCTCTGCCGGGCTGGCGGCCAGCAGCGGGCGGGAGGCGTTGGCGAAGGCGACCTCGATCAACTTGAGGTCGGCCTGCACGCCGAGGATGGCCGCCTCGATGGTCAGGGCGGCCAGCGGCTCGTCCTTGTGCTGGCGGCGCAGCGATCGCAACGTCTGCAGTTCGGCCATCCGGGCGTCCCGCTGGGTCCGGCAGACCTCGTGCACCTGCTCCTCACTGCGCCGGCCGGCGGCCAGCACCTTGAGGATGAAATCGTCGCGATATCCGGCGGTACGGGTGGTGGGTTCGGCCAGCCAGCCGTCGAGTTCGCGCCTTCCGGCAGCCGTGATCTTGTAGACAGTACGGTCGGGTCGGACGTCTTGGGACACGGTGCGCGAAGTCACCAGACCGTCACGGCTCAGTCGTTCCAGGATTTGGTAGACGTGCCCGATATTGAGTCCGCCCCATTGTGGTCCGACCGCTTTTTCGAAATTCGTCTTAATTTCATAGCCGTAGCTGGGTCCATCAGCGAGAAACGACAACACCGCGTGTTGGATAGCCACGGCGACCACTATAGGGGCAAGGCTAAGCCTCGCGAGGGCTAGTGGCCGAGACCGGTGCCACCGGTTTCGGAAGGAGGGCGGAACGGTGGTGTCACCCGCAGCTGCGTCGCCCGGAGGGCGTCCGGGGGCACGCGTCGAACTGGTGTCGGTCACCAAGACCCGGCGCCAGGGCCGGGCCACCGTCACCTCGCTCGCGGACCTCACGCTCACCATCTCGCCCGGTCAAATCGTTGCAGTCACCGGACCGTCCGGCGCCGGAAAGTCCACCCTGCTGCAGCTGATCGGCGGCCTCGACAATCCCGATTCCGGGCGCATCGTCGTAGACGGGGTGGACATAGGGCGGCTGTCCGGCAGACATTCGGCATACTTTCGTGGCAGTGTCGGGTTTGTCTTTCAGCGCTATCACCTACTGAACAACCTTTCCGCCCTGGACAACGTGATTACGCCGGTGTTGCCACTGCGGGTCGACTTCGACAAGCAGGAGCGCGCTCACCAGCTCCTGGCGGCGGTCGGGCTGGCCGACCAGGCCGGCGTGCTGGCCCGCGAGCTGTCCGGTGGCCAGCAGCAGCGGGTGGCCATCGCCCGGGCGCTGGTGAACCGGCCGCGGCTGCTGCTGGCCGACGAGCCGACCGGCAACCTCGACTCCCGGACCGGCGAGGAGATCCTGGACCTGCTGACCGAACTGCAGTCCGAGCACGGCATGACGCTGCTGCTGGCGACCCATGACAGCACGGTCGCCAGCCAGTGCCAGCGGTTGGTCGAACTCCTGGACGGCCGGTTGGTGAGCGACCGCGACCTGACCGGGGCCGATCCGGACAGCACGCTGCGCCGGATCAGCGGACCCGGCTGACCGTCGGCTGACGGCTGAAACGGGCCCGGCCGGTCGCGGACCCGGCTGATCGCGGACGCCCCGCCGGCCGGTCGCGGCGGGCTCGCATAACGATTCCAGCTGACTGCACGACGGCTACTTCCAGAGAGCCCGTACGCACCGTCATCTGTCAGTCACCACAGAATACGTTGTAACAATGTAGCTTGACCGAATGTAGTTCAATGCCTAACGTTCTTGAAATTCAAATGCCCAACCACAGCAAGGGGATTCTCCAATGACCACAATGCTCAATCGCGCGGTGCAGATCCTGTCGGCACGGCCCGGTCGCCCCGGAGTTCCGGTTGCCGACGGTTGCGCGCCGGACTGCGGGTATGACTACCAGTGCCTCAACCACCGCTACTACCGCAGGTGGTGTTGCGTGCAGCCGGACTGCTCGGTGGTCTGTGACGCCTGGGTCGACATCAGCAGCTGCTGAGCCACGGCCGGATGGTTCGACGGGGGGACGTGCCGTGTTCGGTTATGCCGTGATGTTCCTGCGGTGCCTGTTGGTCGTGGTGCTTGCCGTCTCGGCGGCCGGCAAGGCGGCCGATCGCGTTGCGAGGGAGGAGTTCGAGCACACCCTGCGAGCCGGCCTGCGACTGCCGCGGGCCCGGCTACTGGCCGGCGCCTGGGTGGCCGGCGAAGGACTGACCGCGCTGCTGCTGGTACTGCCGCAGACGGTCGGGATGGCGGCGGTGCTGGCCACGGTGCAGTTCGGCTGCCTGACCGTCGGGGTGGCGCTGCTGGCCGCGCAACGGCGCGGGTTCCGGTGCAGCTGCTTCGGCGGCGGCGGCTCCGAACTCGGCCGGCGGACCGTGCTGCGCAACGGCCTGCTCGCCGCGGCCGCGCTGCTGCTCGCGCTCGGCCTGCGGCAGCCGGACGCGGCTGCCCCGGCTCCGGTCGCGCTGGCCGGGGTGCTGTCGGTCCTGCTCGGCTCGGTGCTGGTCTGGCAGGCCGGGCCGTTGCGAGCGCTGGCCGGACGGTCGCTGACCCGGCATCCGGCCGTCCGGTCGTCGGTGGGCTCCGGCCCGGTCGCGGCAGGTCGGCGATGACGATCATCACCGTCCTGGTGGCCTACACGACCCTGGTCGCCACCCTGGCACTGGCGATCTCGTTGTTGCTGCTGCGCGCGCTACCGGCCGAGCCGCTGCCGGCGTCCGGTCGGCCGGGCACGCTCGCGTCGCTGCCGCCCAGCGGACCCGAGGTCGGCAGCCCGGTGCCGCCGATCCGGGCTCACACCAGCACCGCGTCGCTGCTCGACACCGCCGGGCTGGCCGGGCACGGCTACCTGGTGGCGTTCCTGTCCAGCAGTTGCCAGGGGTGCCGGGTTAGCCTGCCGATCCTGCTCGGCTACGCCGAGCGGCTCGCCGACCCGGACCGGCTGATCGTGGTGATCATGGGCGAGCGGTGGCGCGGCGAGGACCTCGAGCAGCGGCTGGCCGGTCTGGCCACCGTGGTGCCCGAGTCCGACGGCGGACCGATCGTGGCGGCCTACGGCATCACGGCGTTCCCGTCCTACGTGCTGGTCTCCGGGACCGGGACGGTAGTGGCCACCGGGCATTCCGTGCCGGACCTGCCGCAGCCCCAGCCTCAGTGACACCGGGGCCGCCGGGCGTCACACTGTGCCGATGACCCGCGTCCGTGGCCGCCACCAGCCGTGATCCATCTGCTGCTGGTGCGGCTGCGGGTCAACCGGTTGCGAGTGGTCGCGCTGGTGCTGGGGGTCGCCGCGGCCACCACCGCCTTCGTGGTGCTCACCGGGCAGGTCGCCGAGCAGCGCCTGGCGCTGCGGGGCCAGGTCAGCGCGCAGGCAAGTCCGAACTACGACATCCTGGTGCGGCCGGCCGGTTCGCGAACCGCACTGGAACAGCGCGATGGCCTGGTCCGGGCCAACTTCCTGTCCGGACAGTTCGGCGGTATCACGCTGGCGCAGTGGCGCCGGATCCAGCAGCTGGCCGGAGTGCGGGTGGCGGCTCCGATCGCGATGGTCGGCTACTTCCTGCAGACCGTGCAGATCCCGATCGATCTGACCGATCGACTCGGACCCGGCGACGCGCACCTTTTCATCGCCTCGGTCACCCGCAAGACCGCCCGCGGACTGACGAGCTTCGTCGAGCCGGCGATCAGTTACAGCTACGTCAGCACCGCGCCGGCCACGTATGTGGGCAAGCCCGGCGATGCGGAGGTCGGTGTCCTGGTCCCCGGGCCCGACGGCAAGCAACGGCTGGTCTGCCCGGTCCGGCCGAGGTCGACGCTCAGCCCGTTGTCGGTACGCAGCAAGCGCACCGGCACCTGCTGGTCCCGACAGAACGGCCTGGACGGTGGCGGGTTCGCCTCGCTGCCTCGCGGCCATGCCGGAATCGTGGTGCAGTGGACTTTTCCGTTCCTGCTCGCCGCGATCGACCCGGCGCAGGAGGCGGCGCTGTCCGGCCTGGACACCGCGGTCAAGCGGGGCGATTACCTGCCCGAGCGCGGTGGGGCCCCGGGCCGGATCGGCCGCAGCGTCCCAGTCCTGATGGCCGAGCAGAGCGACTTCGACGACCAGGACCAGATCAGCATCAAGCGGCTGCCTGCGGCGGAGACGCTGGAGGTCGGTGCGGGACTGCGGATCGAGCAGCTGGACGCGTTGCTGGAGTCCGCCTCCGGCACGGTGGTCCGTACCGCTTCGATCTCCGCCGCGACGGCCTACCGCCGGCTGCTGTCGACCAGCCTGCGGCGGACCGAACCGGCGATCGTGGACAGTTACTGGACCAGCGGGCCGGTCACCTACCGCACCGACCCGGACGGAACGCTGCGGCCGCGGCCGGTGACCAACCCGGCCAGCGTCTGGCAGGCCCCGATGCAGTACCAGAACACCGTGCTGGTTCCGCCCGATGCCGGTGACACCTCCTTCCGCCGGCTCAGCCAACACCCGGCGCTGTCGGTCAGCGCATCGCCGGACGGCGCGCCCCGGCTGGCGGTGGTCGGCACGTTCGACCAGTCCCGGCTGAACTCCGCGGGTGCCGGCGGTTCGGCCGAGCTGCTGGGCGGTTACCGCACCCAGCCGCTGGCCCCGGCCGATCCGGCCAGCCGGCGGCGGCTGCACGACCAGCCGCTGGCACCGGACAGCAACCCCGCCGGTTACCTGCTGCCCGCGCCGACCCTGTTCACCTCGCTCGACGCCGCCTCGGTGTTCACCGATCCCGCCACCTTCGACGACGTCAGCCCGGCGACGGCCCCGATCAGCGCGGTGCGGGTCCGGGTGGCCGGGGTGCGCGGTACCGACCCGGTGAGCCGGGAGCGGGTCCGGCTGGTCGCCGAGGCGATCTCCGACGCGACCGGTCTGGACGTCGACGTGACGGTCGGCAGCGCGCCCACCAGCCGCCAGCTGGTGTTGCCGGCCGGCTCGGCCGGCCGGCCGGCGCTGCGGCTGTCCGAGCAGTGGCAACGCAAGGGCGTGGTGGTGCAGGTGCTGCGTGCCATCGATCGCAAGAGCGCGCTGCTGTTCACCCTGGTGCTGGTGGTCTGCGGGGTGTTCATCGCCAACGCGGCCGGCGCCGCGGCCCGCTCGCCCCGGATGGAGCTGTCGACCCTGAGCTGCCTGGGCTGGACCCGTGGCCAGCTGATGCGGTTGCTGCTGGGTGAGATGGCGGTGATCGGCGCCGGTGCCGGCCTGCTCGGAACGCTGGTGGCGGTGCTCGCCGCCCGGTCGCTCGGTGTGCCGGTGAGCACCGGCCGGGCGCTGGTCGCGGCGCCGGCCGCGCTGGCGATCACCCTGTTGGCAGCTGCCTGGCCGGTCTGGCGGGCCTCGGTACCGGTGCCGCTGCCGGGCACTGCCGCCATCGCTCGCGGTGGCGGCGTTCGCGACGGCGCACTGCGGCGACTGCGCGGGCTGTCGCAGCTGGCCTACCGCAACCTGCGCGCCGAACCGGGCCGGACCGGCCTGGGGATGGCCGCGGTGGGCGTCGGCTCGGCCGGCCTGACGCTGCTGCTGGCCGTCACGGTGACCTTCCGCGGCAGCGTGGTGGGCAGCGTGCTCGGCGATGCGATCTCGCTGCAGGCCCGCCGGGTGGACTACCTCGCCGTCGCGATCACGCTGCTGCTGGCCGCGGTCGCGGTCGCCGACGTCAGCTACCTGAACATGCGCGAGCGGCGCGAGGACCTGTCGCTGTTGCGGGCGGTCGGCTGGACCGGCAGGCAACTGGGCAGGCTGGTCGTCGCCGAGGGGGCGCTGCTCGGCCTGGCCGGCGCGGTGGCCGGCGCCGGCCTGGGGGTGCTGGTCACCGCGGTGCTGGCGGACTCGGTGCCGGGCAGCCTGTGGCTGCTGGCCGGACTCACCGCGCTGGGCGGCACGCTGCTCAGCGCGTCGGCGACCGCGCTGGCGGCGCTGTCGCTGCCGCTGCTGGTCCGGACGCCCTCGCTGACCGCCGACTAGCGGGCCTGCGGCAGACTGCACGCTGTGCCTGACCCGAGCGCTGACGACCTGGCCGCCGCCGAGCCGGTCGTGGTGGTGGGGATCGGCCCCGACGGCTGGGACGGGCTGAACCCCGCCGCCCGGGCGGCGCTGACCGGGGCCGAGCTGGTGCTGGGCAGCGAGCGGCAGTTGGCCCTGTTACCGGCCGGTCTGGCCGCCGAGCGGACCGCCTGGCCGTCGCCGATGCTGTCCGCGTTGCCCGACCTGCTCGCCGAGCGGCAGCGGCGCCGGCTGGTGGTGCTGGCCAGCGGCGACCCGATGTTCTACGGCATCGGCGGCACGCTGGTGCGGCTGCTGGGTGCCGGATCGGTCCGGGTGATCGGCCAGCCGTCCTCGCTGTCGCTGGCCGCGGCCCGGCTGGGCTGGCCGGTCGAGCAGATCGAGGTCCTGAGCGTGCTGGGCCGCCCGGTCGCCGCGCTGCACCCGCTGCTGCAACCGGGTCGCCGGCTGCTGGTGCTGCTCGGCTCGGCCGCCGACGCCGGCGAGGTGGCCGCGCTGCTGTGCCGGCGCGGGATGGGACCGAGCGAGTTGACCCTGCTCTGCCAGCTCGGTGGCCCGGCCGAGCGGCTGGTGCGCGGCCGCGCCGAGGACTGGCCGGCCGGCCTGGACGAAGCGCTGGCGGTGCTGGCGGTCGAGGTCCGTCCGGCTCCCGGGACGGTGCCGCTGCCGGCCTCGCCCGGCCTGCCCGACGCCGCTTTCGACACCGACGGCCAGCTGACCAAGGCCGAGGTGCGGGCGGTCACCCTGGCGGCGCTGGCCCCGGTGCCCGGCCAGTTGCTGTGGGACGTCGGGGCCGGCAGCGGCAGCATCGGCATCGAATGGATGCGCAGCCACCCGTCCTGCCGGGCGGTGGCGATCGAGGCCCGTGCCGACCGGCGGGACCGGATCGCTGCCAACGCCCAGGCCCTGGGGGTGCCCGGACTGCGGCTGGTGGCCGGGCAGGCGCCGCGGGCGCTGGCCGGGCTGCCCACCCCGGAGGCGGTCTTCGTCGGTGGCGGGGTCAGCACACCCGGCGTGCTGGCGGCCTGCGAGTCCGCGCTGGCTCCCGGTGGCCGGCTGGTCGCCAACGGCGTGACGCTGGAGTCCGAGACCGTGCTGGCGGACTGGCACCGGCGCCTGGGCGGCCGGCTGGTGCGGATCGCGGTGCAGCGGGCCGAGCCGGTCGGCGGGTTCACCGGCTGGCGGCCGGCGATGCCGGTGACCCAGTGGAGCTACACCAAGCCCGAAGCCGAGCGGTCGTGACCGTCCACTTCATCGGCGCCGGCCCGGGCGCCGCTGACCTGATCACCCTGCGGGCACAGCGGATTCTCGCCTCGTCGCCGGTCTGCCTGTACGCCGGCAGCCTGGTGCCGGCCGAGGTGCTGGCGCACTGCCCGCCCGACGCGCGGCTGGTCGACACCGCCGGCCTGAGCCTGGACGAGATCGTCGCCGAACTCCTCGCCGCCGACCGGGCCGGGCTGGACGTGGCCCGGTTGTGCAGCGGTGACCCGTCGCTGTTCAGCGCCGTGGCCGAGCAGGTGCGCCGGCTGCGGCAGGCCGGCGTCGAGTACGACATCACCCCGGGGGTGCCCGCGTTCGCGGCGGCCGCGGCGGCGCTGGGACGGGAGCTGACCGTGCCGGGGGTGGGGCAGAGCGTGATCCTGACCCGGACCGCCGAGCGGGCCACCGCGATGCCGCCGGGGGAGGACCTGGCCACCCTGGGGGCCGGCGGGGCCACCCTGGTGCTGCACCTGGCGGTGCAGCGGATCGACGCGGTGGTGGCCGAACTGCTGCCCGGCTACGGCGCCGACTGCCCGGTAGCGGTGGTGGCGCATGCCAGCCGGGCCGAGCAGCAGGTCCTGCGGGGCACCCTGGCAAGCATCGGGGAGCAGGTCCGGCAGGCCGGCATCCGGCGTACCGCGGTGATCGTGGTCGGTCGGGTGCTGGCCGCCGAGGGCTTTCCGGACAGCTACCTGTATTCCGCCGGTCGGGACCGCAACGGATATTGAGCGTGGCATAACTTGGTCAACTGCGATTCGTCAGGCATGATTTTGGGGTGTCGGACGCAGTTCAG
>Ga0247773_1000179_pt1 | contig 31026 bp, 23 predicted proteins | sample UWRJL092311B6_FD_179934 | JGI IMG/M metagenome (GOLD analysis project Ga0247773, IMG submission 179934) | Plant litter microbial communities from Arlington Agricultural Research Station in Wisconsin, United States - UWRJ-L092-311B-6 | ecosystem: Environmental > Terrestrial > Plant litter >... | reverse complement strand
TGAGCACTGAGCACTGAGCACTGAGCACTGAGCCCTGGGCACTGGGCACTGAGCACTGAGCCCTGGGCACTGGGCACTGGGCACTGGGCACTGGGCACTGGGGACTGGGGACTGGGCACTGGGCACTGGGCACGACGGGGCGCGGAATCGGATCGGAGCACGGCCGGGCAGCGACCCGCGGCGGACGAAGCCGCCGCGGTCCATCTACGAAAAACAGGAGACGAGGATGTTCGCGCTGCTGACACTTCCCCGCGGCGTTCCGGCCGAGCCCGAGGCCGGGCCGCGGCTGGAGCGGGCCGACGAGCCGGTGGGGATCATCATCCGCCCCGGCCCCCTGCCGACTCGGCCGCGGTTGACGCTCCGCGCCACGCTGGCCGCCGCGCGCGGCTGAACCCCTCGCCCGCGTGGAACGCGGGCGGGTGACGCTCGGCCGAGCGTCGTGGCGCGTGGGCCGCTAGATTCATTCGCACGACAGCGGTGTACCAGGCGCGCGGTTCCCACCCGCCGGCAACGCTTTTCCCGATCTACAGCAAGGAACCGATCCTTGGCGAAACCCGACAAGAAGCCCGTCGCGAAGCCGGCGAAGACGAAGCCGATGCGCAGCCCCGAGGCGTGGCGCGAGGCGCGTACGCTGATCTGGCGCCACCGCAAGTACCTGGGCATCGGGCTGGCGCTCACGCTGGTGAGCCGCCTGGCAGGGCTGGTGCTGCCCGCCAGCTCCAAGTACCTGCTCGACACCGTGATCGGCAAGCAGCGCGGCGACCTGCTGCTGCCCCTGGCCGGCGCGGTGGCGGTGGCCACGCTGATCCAGGCGGCCGGCTCGTTCTCGCTCTCGCAGGTGATCAGCGTCACGGCGCAGCGCGCCATCACCGACATGCGCCGCAACGTGCTGCGGCACGTGACCCGGCTTCCGGTGCGCTTCTACGACGGCACGCAGACCGGCGTGCTCATCTCGCGCATCATGACCGACGCCGAGGGGATCCGGAACCTGGTGGGCACGGGGCTGGTGCAGCTGGTGGGCGGAGCCATCACGGCGGTGTTCGCGGTGGCCGCGCTGCTCTACCTCAATTGGCAGCTCACGCTGTGGATCCTGCTGATCCTGGCGGCCTTCGGCGCGGTGATGGCCACGGTGTTCAACCGCCTGCGCCCCGTCTTCCGCGAGCGTGGCGCCATCACCGCCGAGGTGACGGGACGGCTCAACGAGACGCTGGGCGGGATCCGCGTGGTGAAGGCCTACGGCACCGAAAAGCGCGAGCAGCGCGTGTTCACCAAGGGCGCCCACCGCCTGTTCCGCAACGTGGCGCAGACCATCACCGGCGTGTCGGCGGTCACCTCCATCGCCACGGCGGTCACGGGGCTGGTGGCCATGGTGATGATCCTGGTGGGCGGCCGCGCCATCCTGAGCGGCACCATGACGCAGGGCGACCTGCTGGCCTACCTGGCCTTCACCGCCCTGCTGGCCGCGCCGGTGCTGCAGATCGCCAGCATCAGCACGCAGGTGAGCGAGGCGTTCGCGGGGCTCGACCGCATCCGCGAGATCATGGGCACAACAACGGAGGACCAGGAGGATGCGACCCGCGAGGCCATCGGACGCATCGAGGGCGAGGTGCGGCTGGAGGACGTGTGGTTCGAGTACGAGCCCGGCCAGCCGGTGCTGAAGGGGGTGGACGTGCACGCCCCGGCGGGAACCACCACCGCGCTGGTGGGGAGCAGCGGCTCGGGGAAGAGCACGCTGGTGAGCCTGGTGATGGCGTTCAACCGCCCCACCAGCGGCCGCGTGATGGTGGACGGCAAGGACCTGAACGACCTCAAGCTGGCCGACTACCGCGCGCAGCTGGGCGTGGTGCTACAGGAGAACTTCCTGTTCGACGGCACCGTGGCCGACAACATCCGCTTCGCCCGCCCCGACGCCACCCGCGCCGAGATCGAGGATGTGGCGCGCATCGCCAACGCCGACGACTTCATCCGCGGCTTCCCGCAGGGCTACGACACGGTGGTGGGCGAGCGGGGGATCAAGCTGTCGGGCGGGCAGCGGCAGCGCATCGCCATCGCGCGCGCCATCCTGGCCGACCCGCGCATCCTGATCCTGGACGAGGCCACCTCGAGCCTCGACAGCGAGAGCGAGGCGATGATCCAGGAGGGGCTGCGCCGGCTGCGGCAGGGGCGCACCTCGTTCGTGATCGCGCACCGCCTGAGCACCATCCGCAGCGCCAACCAGATCCTGGTGCTGGAGCGCGGAGAGGTGGTGGAGCGCGGCACGCACCGCGAGCTGATGGCGCTGGGCGGCCGCTACCGCGAGCTGCACGACCGCCAGTACGCGCTGGAGAGCGACCGCTTCATCAACCCCGGCGAAGACTTCACCCCCGAGCCCGAGGCCGAGGCGCCGCGGGTGAAGGTCTCGGCGGGGTGATTCTTTCGGCGCCCCGGGGGAACCGGCGCGGAGAGGCGAGCCCGTGAAGGGCGGCTGAAGTCACGGCAACGACGACGGGAAGCCTCGCAAACGGCGCGAGGCTGTGGTTCGGAGATCATCGTTGAACCGCGGTATCGACGGACGAACGAAGGCCCGGCGGGGATGCATCCTCGCCGGGGCCTTCATCGTATCGATCCACCGTCATCGTCCTGGCCCGCCGTCACCAGCGCGAGGGGATCAGCTCTTCTCGCAGCCGCTCCAGGTGGTCGGCGGGGATGTCGTACATCCGCGCCATGTACGCGAGCGTCACGCCGTCGTCGGCCAGGTCGCGCAGCCGGTCGGCGGCGAGGCGGCGGATGACCTGCTCGCTGGGGTCCGCCTCCGCAACGCCCACCATCAGCGCGCGGATCGCCCGCGGCGCGGGCGGGGCGGCGGGCAGGTCGCGTTCGGCGGCGGCTCTGGCTGCTTGCGGCATCGGCGACTCGATTTCTGCGGTGGTTCCTCGCTGCGACGAGTCGCCCGAAACGCGCATTTCGCGTGCCCCCGTTCGAACAGAGCTTGAACGATATACACGCGTGCCGCAACGAGTTGCGCGGTTCGAGGTGATGCGGGATCAGCCGGTGCGTGGCCGCGGGAACCTCCGGACCGGACATGACTGCGGAGATGATCGGGTTCGGATCTCCGCCAAGTCGCACCTCGTGTCGTCCGCCAGGCCGCGGAATGGGGATCGGCACACGTCGAGTTCCGCCCGGGCGGACGGGCCGGCTCCGGCGGACTTGAGCGAAATGCAGCCGGCGCGTAGGTTTGCGGGCTCTCGCATGCTTCCGACACCGATTGGAACCCGATGCCCGATATCGAAACGCAGGCCGAGACCTGCCCCGCGTGCGGCGCCGCGACGTCTGGACGCTTCTGCGACAAATGCGGTGTCGCGCTGAGCGCCGCCTGCCGCGAGTGCGGCAACCCGCTGCCGCGCGGCGCCAAGTTCTGCAACATGTGCGGCGCCGCCGCCACGCCGTCGGCCGCTGCCGCCGCCGTGCGCCCGTCGGTGCTGCCGTGGGCGGTGGCGGCGCTGGCGCTGGTCGCGCTCCTCGCCGTGGTCCTGATCCCGCGCATCGGCGGCGGCGGCGGGCGAGCGGAGCAGCCGGCCACGGGCCAGCCGCCGTTCGCGCAGGCGCCCGGCGGCGGAGCGGGTGCACCGGGCGCCGCGGGTCCCGTCGGAAACCCCGGCGCGGTGGACCTGGCCAGCATGACCCCGCGCGACGCCGCCGACCGGCTGTTCAACCGGGTGATGACGGCGGTGTCCACCGGTGACACGGCGCAGGCGCGGCAGTTCGTGCCCATGGCGGTGATGGCCTACCAGCGCGTGGACACGCTAGACGCCGACGGCCGCTACCACCTGGCCGCGCTGCAGCTGGTGGCGGGCGACTACCCCGCCGCCCGCGCCGAGGCCGATACGCTGCTGGCCGGCAACCCTTCGCATCTCTTCGGCCTGTTCACCGCCGCCCAGGCCGAGCTGGGCCGCGGCGACCAGGCCGGCGCGAAGGCGCTCTACCAGCGCTTCGTGCAGTCGTACGACGCCGAGGTGGCGAAGAAGCTCCCCGAGTACGAGGAGCACGCCCAGGGCCTCCCCGCCATGAAGGCCGAGGCCGAACGGGTGCTGCGCGGCTGAGCGGGACGGAAGACGCGGAACCAGGATCCCGGCGCGCTCCAGGTGAGCGCGCCGGGATCTTGTCTTCCGATCCTGGTGGTACGGGCCATTTGGGGGCCGGTTCGGCAAACCGCATGAACGCGGAGCAGCGTAGGAAAGCAGAGGAACAGAGGCGTGCACGGGCATCCTCCGCTTCCTCCGTGCTCTCCGCTGCTCCGCGTTCACGCTGTTTGCGGATCCGACGCCGGAAGGAATTCTGCTACGAGTGCAGATCTGCGGCGGCTTCGACAGTAGGTCGACGAGAGGCGACCGTCACCCCGCCAGCTTCGAAAGCGCGAACGCGGCGAGGAAGCCGGCCACGGCGATCAGGCCGGCGTAGTCGTGCGCCGATTCGAACGCCTCGGGGATCATGGTGTCCACCAGCATGGTGAGGATCGCGCCGGCCGCCGTGGCCGTGGTGGCCGACACCACCTCCGGCGCAGCGCCGGCGAACAGCGTGTAGCCGGCCAGCGCCGCCAGCCCGCTCGCAAGCGCGATGGCGCACCACACGCCGAAGACATACGCGGCGCTCCGCCCCACCTTCTTCATCCCAGCCGCGCTGGAAAGGCCTTCGGGCACGTTGGACAGGAAGATCGCCGCCACGGCGACGATGCTCACCGCGCCGCCCCGGAGCATGCTCAGCCCGATCACGATCGATTCGGGAATGCCGTCGAGCAGCGCGCCCACCGCGATGGCTGCCCCGCCCGCCTGGTCGGGCGCGGGATGCTTGTCGCCCGAGCGCTTGTGGTGCTTGGCGCCGTGCATCGACAACAGCTTGTTGGCGGCGGTGTAGACCAGCGACCCGCCCAGGAAGCCCACCGCGGTCGCCCGGAACCCGCCGCTTCGGTACGCCTCGTCCATCAGCTCGAACGAGAGCGCCGAGATCAGCACGCCGCTGCCGAACGCCATCACCGCCGCCACCACCCGCTGCGGCACGCGCACGAACCAGCCGATCGCCGCGCCCACCACCAGCGCGCCTCCCGCGAACAGCCCCCACGCCCCCGCCTGCAGCCACACCGGCATCACTGCGCTCCCTGTTGGGTCACTCGAAAACGTCGCCCTTCCGGTCGTACGCGGTCGTGCTATGTTCCAGCTCCGCAAACCTCGCCGAGTGCACACCAGCGCGAGGCGCAATTCCGAGGTCCACCCTCATGCCTATCAAGAGAGAAGCTCATGGCGCAGGTCACCGCCGCTGATCTGCTTCGCGACCTGAACCAGCTCGACGAGCATCCGCGGATCGAGGCAAAAGCCGGGTCCGAGCTGGGCAAATCGGCGTTGCAGACCGTGTGCGCGCTGGCGAACGAGCCCCGGCTCGGGGGCGGATACCTCGTGTTCGGCGTCTCCGCCTCCGACGGCCAGTCGGGCCGCCGCTACCGCACGGCCGGCGTGCCCGACCCCGACAAGCTCCAGGCGGACCTGGCATCGCAGTGTGCGTCGGTGTTCAACCGCGCCCTGCGCCCCGAGGTATGGGTCGAGATGGTGGATGGCAAGGCGCTGGTCTGCGCGTACATACCCGAGAGCCCGGCCGCTCAGAAGCCGGTCTACTTCCAGGCGCAGGGCCTCCCCCGCGGGGCGTTTCGCCGGATCGGTTCGGCCGACCAGCGCTGTACCGACGACGACATGCTCGTGTTCTTCTCCGAGCGGCAGCAGCAAACGTTCGACCAGTCCCTCGTGCCCGACGCGCGAATGGACGAGCTGGATGAGGCGGCCATCGCGGAGTACCGGCGTGAACGGGTCCGCATCCACCCCGCCGCCGAGGAGCTGTCATGGGCCGACGAGGATCTCCTGATCGGCATCGGCTGCGCCGTGCGGAGCGATGGGCGCGTGGTCCCGACGGTCGCCGGCGTGCTGCTCTTCGGACAGCGAGCGCTGCTGCGCCGGGTATTTCCGATGATCCGCGTGGACTACATCCGCGTGCCCGGGCGCGAGTGGATCGAAGACCCCGACCAGCGCTTCGAGACCGTCGACATGCGCGACCCGATCATCCGCCTGATCCGCCGCGCCGAAGCCGCGATCCTGGACGACGTGCCCAAGCGCTTCAGCCTTCCCTCGGGCCAGCTACAACGCAGTGATCTGCCGCGCATCCCCGACCGCGTGGTCCGCGAGGCCGTGGTGAACGCGCTGATGCACCGCAGCTACCGCACGCAGGGCCCCACGCAGATCATCCGCTACTCCAACCGCATCGAGATCCGCAACCCCGGTCACTCGCTGAAGGCGGAGGACAGGCTCGGCGAGCCGGGTTCCGAAACGCGGAACCCGCTGATCGCGGCGGTGCTGCACGAGACCGCGTTCGCCGAGACGAAGGGGAGCGGAATCCGGGTGATGCGGCGGCTGCTGAACGAGGCCAACGTCGCGCCGCCCCGCTTCGAGTCCGACCGGGGCCGCGACGAGTTCACGGCCACGTTCTTCCTGCACAACCTGCTGGACGACGATGACCTTGCCTGGCTGGCCCACTTCGCCCGCCTGAACCTGACCAACGATGAAGCGCGTGCCCTGGTGCACGTGCGGGAAGCGGGCCAGATCACCAACGCGGCGTACCGCGACCTGAACGGCGTCGACACGCTGGAGGCGAGCTCGCACCTGCGCCGGCTACGCAGCCTGAAGCTTCTCCACCAGCACGACCGTGGAGCAGCAACCTACTACACGCCCACCGAGCGCCTGACGCAGCCCGAGTCGTCCAGCCTTGGCGACGACCCGGAACGCCGTATCGGGAATGATGCTGCTCTCTCGGACAATTCTGGCAGTCTTGGGGAGAAATCTGGCAACCTCGGCGAGCAATCTGGGAACCTCGGAGGGCAACCTGACAACCTCGGGGAGAAACCTGGCAAGCTTCGGGAGCAACCTGACAACCCCGGGGAGAAACCTGGCAAGCTTCGGGAGCAACCTGACAACCCCGGGAAGAAACCTGGCAAGCTTCGGGAGCAACCTGATGACCTCGGGAGGAAACCTGGCAACCTTGGGGAGAAATCTGACAACCTGACGAGCGAGCTTCCTGCCGACCTCGAGGACGCGCTTGCGCGGCTGAACATGTGGACGCCTCAAACCGAGCTGCGCCGGTTGATTCAGAGGCTGTGCGCGTGGCGGCCGCTGAGCGCGGGCGAGCTTGCCCGGATTCTTAACCGCTCCCGGACGTACCTGCGGACGTCGTACATAGGGCCGATGGTCCAATCGGGAGAGCTCGCGTACACGAACCCGGCGAAGCCCAACGACCCCGGCCAGAAGTACCTGGGCACCGGAGCCTGACGGTTTCTTCGCCGGCCCCATCCCGCCGTCCGCCGGTGACGGCGGAAACGGCGGGGGAGCCGCAGAGGCTTAGGAGGCCGAGTCGCCGGCGTTGGCGCGGCCTTCGAGCTTGAAGTCGTCGTTGGTGGCGCTGAGCGTGAGCAGGAGCCCGCTGTCGGCGGTGGCGCGGATGTCTTCGGCCTGGCCGGGGCCGAAGAAGAGCAGGTCGCCCTCGCGCATCTCGTGCTCGCCGCCCGGGTCGCGGTAGCTCAGCCCGCCCTGCACCACCTGCAGCGTCATGGGGCTGTCGGCCTGTTGCGTGCCGATCATCACCTCGTTGGCCACCGCCATCAGCACCACGCGAAAGCGTTCGTCCTTCACCAGCGTGCGCGCGGCGCGGCCGCTGCGGCGGTACCCCTCTTCCTGGCGCAGCTCGCCCAGCAGCTCGGCCAGGTTGAAGGTGAGCGAGGGCCCCGCGAGGGGGCGGCTGATCGTCGACATGTTCCGGCTCCGTCTGCTGGCTGTTGTCTGATGCGGTCTCGCGCGTGCGGCTACGCCCCGGCGGCTGCAAGGCCGGGGCCGCGCCCGTTCACAGCGCGCTCACGAACCCCACGTACCACTTCCCCTTCCCCCCATCACCCGGCCGCACGTACTCCACCGACACCGCGTCCTCGAAGATGCTGATGCCGGCGCCGTACGACCAGCGCACGCCGTCGGTCACGCGCGAGCCCAGCCGCAGCAGCGACGGCGCCGACGCGCCCGACACGTCGCTCCACCCCGCGTCGGCCGAGAAGACGACGGCGGGGCGCAGCGGCGGCACCAGGAACCCCGCCGCCTGCGCGAGGGGCTGGTTGCCGTAGGGCGGCAGGTGCAGCAGCAGCCGCCCGCGCCCCAGCGCCGCCTGGCTTCCGCCGAACTCGTTGCGCTCGTAGCCGCGCAGCCCCTCGGTGCCGCCGAAGCGGAAGAGGAACTGCGGCGGCGCCGTGCCCGCCACCACCCCCGCGTCGCCGCGCCCCACCAGCGTCACGTAGCGCCCCGTGCGCCGGAAGGAGAGCAGCGCCGTCAGCCGCTGGGTCTTGAAGTCGGCGAAGCCGGCCTCGCCGCGCAGCGACGCCTGCAGCGAGTTGCCCAGCGACAGCGCACCCGCCCCGCGCGCCCAGCGCAGCTCGCCCTCGGCCGCGGCGTGGGTGCCGGGGTCCACGGGCGCCAGCTCGGGGAAGTTCTTCGCGGTGCCGCCGAAGAGCCCACCGCGCACATTGACGCTCACCGAGTCCTCCCGCTCCCACCGGCCGCCAATGCGCGCGGTGAAGGGGCCGGTGCGGCGGGTGAGCTGCAGCTCGGCGCCGGTGGCGCCCAGGTAGTCGCGCACGTCGTAGCCGGCCAGCGCGGCGCCCAGGGTGTAGCCCAGGTCCCACTGCAGCGGCGGGCGAAAGGCCTGCAGGTCGCGCAGGCGACGGTAGCCGGTGGCGGCCAGGGTGTAGTGCGGGTCCGTCGCCTGCGCGGGCTGCGGGTGCCAGCGCGCGGACAGCTCGCCGCGCCCGGTGCCCTCGGCGAAGGCGTAGCCGGCGGTGGCGTACAGGTCCCACTCGCGGCGGTCGGGGTCGCGCGGCTCCACGCGCGCGGCGAGGCCCAGGTACGCGCCCTCCACGCGGTTGTAGCGGACCAGGTGGTCGGTGCGCTCGTAGCGCAGCGACACGCGGACGGGCCCCGCGTTGGGGTCGGGGGGGCGGATGGCGGCGCGCAGGTCGCTGAAGTCGGCGATGTCGAGCCCGCTGGCGGCGTCGCCCACGGCACGCGCGAAGCCGGCGAACACGCTGTCGCCCGGCACCAGTTCGCGCACCAGGCGCTGCTGCCCCTGCGGGTCGGGGCGCCAGCCGGTGTTCAGCCGGTACCCGGTGGTGGTGGTCACCATGCGGATGGCCGCCGCGCCGCTCAGCAGCGGCGACGCCACCTGGATCTCGCGCCGCTGGCGGTAGGGAAGCCAGAAGCGGCCGCCCACCAGCCCGTTCTCCAGCTCGAAGAACACGCCGCTCTCGGCCGGCAGCAGCCCGCCGCGCCGGTCCACGAAGCCGAAGCGTGCGCGGGCCACGGCGCTGCGGTCCACGTCCACGTAGAACGTGCCCGCCACCGTGCGCGCGGTGTCGGTGATGCCGGCGCGCTGGCGCACGGTGATGGGCACCAGCGTGGTCACCCCCTGCTGGGTGCGCACGCGCACGGTGTCGCCGGCGGTGTAGCGGTAGAAGTCGAGCCCGCGCCAGCTGAAGGGGTGCACCGCGTTGGACACGCGCGCGCGGCCGCCGGGCGTGGAGGCCAGCGAGAAGACGGTGATGGTGTTGCCGTAGAGGTGCGGGATGATCCACGGGGCCTCGAGCAGCGAGCCCACGGTGTAGGGCGTGGGCGCCAGCATGCGCACGCGGTGCCCGCGGATGCGCTGCAGCAGGTTGTTGCCGCGCGCCCACTGCACCTCGCCCGCGAACTCGTCGATGGTCACCGGCAGCTCGCCGCCCTGCGCCGAGTCGGCGCGCAGCGACAGGTAGATGGCGGCGTCCATGCGCGCGGTGTAGTCGGCCAGCTCGGCCGGCACCTGCGCCCCCGCGCGGATGGTGCGCTCCACCAGCGCGCGGGTGGCCGGCGCGTCGAAGATCCCCGAGCTGTCGGGCGTGGACGGCGCGGCCGTGACGGCGCCGGGCACGGGCTGGCCCACGCCGGCGGGCGGCCGCGCGGCGGCCGTGTCGCGCCGGCCGATGTAGATGGTGTCGATGCGCGCGCGCGGCGTGGTGTCGCGCTGCGGAACGGCGGGCGTCTGCTGCAGCAGCGCCGCCGCGGCGATGGTCAGGATCATCTGGCTGTCGGCCCCTGCGTTGTGGCGCGCGCGGCGGCGTGCGCGGCGCGCACGGTGGAGACGGGGCAAGGGGCGGACCACGGGTGGGGATGGGGGGAGGGTCGGAGCAGTGATTCAATCCGCAGAAGCCAGGGTTTCGTCCGCTTCGCCAGCTCCGCGGGGACCCTCGCCCTGCCGCTGCGCGGCTGTCCCTCTCCCAAAAAACAGCCTGGGAGAGGGACCGGGGCACTTCGCGCGGCTACTTCATGCCGGGTGGGCGAGGCCATTCCTGACCTCCACCTTCCGGTCAGGCAGGGATGGCGGCGTGGGAGTCCGCGAAGCGGACTTTGGGCCGTGGTTGCAGCGGTTTCAACCGCCTACTCGTACCGGCCTACTACCGGTCAGCCTCAGCCCCCCCCTTCCGCCTCCCACGCGGCCCGCACTTGCACGCCCAGCGCCGGGCGGTTGGTGATGATGCCCGCCACGCCGGCGCGCAGCAGGGTGCGGATGCGCGCGGGGCGGTCGGTGGTCCAGACGACGACCGGGAGGCCGGCGGCCTCGAGCTGGGCCAGCGCGGCGGGGGTGGCGCGGCGGACGTCCAGGCACACGCCGCCCACGCCCAAGTCGCCGGCGAGCTGCAGCACGCGTGGACCCCAGCGTTCGGTCAGCAGCCAGCAGGCGGCGCCGGGGGCCAGGCGCCGCACCTCGGCCACCGCTTCGGGAACGAAGGAGGAAAAGATCGTGCGCGGCGTGCGGCCGCCCGCCTCGATCGCGGCGATGGCGGCGGCTTCCGCGCCCGGGCGCTTGATCTCCACGTTGAGGAAGGCGTCGGTCTCGGCCGCCCACGCCACCACCTCCTCCAGCCGCGGCACGGGCTCGCCTGCGCTGCGCGCGGTGGAGATGCGCTCCCACGGCAGCAGCGCCACGTCGCCCGACGAGTCGGTGGTGCGGTCGAGGGTGTCGTCGTGCAGCACGGCCAGCACGCCGTCGGCCGAGGGCTGCACGTCGAGCTCGATGCCGTCGGCGCCCTGCTCCAGCGCCAGGCGGAAGGCGCGCATCGTGTTCTCGGGCGCGTCGTACGGCGCGCCGCGGTGGCCGAGGATCAGCGGGCGGTGCTTGGGCGGCACGGGGCTCGAATGCTGGCGGTGGATCGGGCGGTGGGAGGACGCGGGAATGTAGCGGGTGAGCGGCGGTTGGCGAGTGACACACTCGCATCGCGACCCGCGACGGCGGATTCGGCCGCGTCGAAGGGGGTTTCGGCGTGCGCGGAGCGGGGTGCGGCGCAGGTCTCGATGGCTCGGCTGGGGGAGGGCGAGCAATCGACCGGGTGACACGGGGGAACGACGAACCGCATGGACACGGAGCAGCGGAGAGCGCGGAGGGAGCGGAGGGGTTCAGCGTGCGGCCCGCCGCTCTCGCGGTCCCGCGGCGACACGTGAGGGATGCGCGCCCGGAGGGCCGGGAACGCGGCGGACCGCCCGCGCCATCATCTCGGTCGAACCGAAGCATGGGCGGGCCGCCGTGGGCCCGGCGCGGTTGGCAACGGCGGTATCGTTGCCTACCGCGCGCGCAGCCCGTTTGGGCGTCTCAGCGCCCAACACGCCCAAACCGGCAGTAGAAGTTGGGCTCGACTGCGGAGCCGCGGATCGATGCGACGGCGAGGAAGTCGCCGCTTTCGACCCTAGAGGGAGTCGGCCTTGAGGTAGGGGGCGAGCAGCTTCTGCCAGGCGGCGCGGGTCTGCTCGTACTCGGCGGGGCAGCGCTCGGCGCGCTCTTCGGGGAGGGTGCCGTCGCGCGTCCAGCTTGCGTAGGCGTCGGGGTCCTGGCCGTAGACCAGGCACAGCACGTTGTAGAAGCGCTGGCCGTTGAGCGCGTGCTCGTCGGCAAAGGCCATGTCGTCCATCTGGCCGTCGTCGGGGAGGCCGCGCACGCCGTTGATGGCCGCCTCGTCGCCGTCTTCCGCGCCGTCCACCAGGATCAGCGAGGCGAGCTGGTCCACCGCGTCTTCCTCGCGGCCGGTGATGGGCAGGTCGAGCACGTTCACCAGCGCGTGCCCCACCTCGTGCATGGTGGTGAACAGCAGCGCGTCGTTCACCGACTGGTCGCGGTCGCGGTCGCCGGCAAAGATGTGGTCGAGCTCGTCCACCATCTCGAAGCACACCACCACGGTGCGGTTTTCGGGATGATAGTAGGCGTTCGACTCGCCGCACTCGGCGAAGGTGAGCGTCACGTCGCGCGGCAGCCGCACCCAGTCGTTCATCCAGGTGGCGATGTCTTCCAGGAAGCGCGCCTCGCGGAAGTCGCCCTGCCACTGCGCGAAGGTGGTGTCGCTCACCTGCCCGTACGCCACGCGGAAGCGCCCCGCGCCGGGCACCCCCGCCGCCGGCGCGGTGGGCGCGGCCCGGTAGCGCGAGTCGGGCACGCCCGGCGCCCGCCCGCCCTCCACCGCGCGCACGTCGCACGAGGCGAGCAGCGCGCACACCAGCGGCAGCGCGGCTTTGAGGGCGGTGCGAAAGACGGGCGGACGCGGCATCCGTTCGGGCACGAGCGGGATGAGGAAACGCCCGGATGGATGCTCCGGGCGCGGGACGGCCGAAATCTCGTCAAACTCCTGCGGACGCGCCAGTTGCACGGTGACCCGGTGACGTTGCGGACTCCGGTTGGGTCGGGAGAGACAATTATATGTTGCGTCAAAGGAAAGACGGCGCGACAATTACTTAGAGAGATATTCCGCGAGCTCCCCTTGTCGCCAAGGCCGATCCATGCCGCTCTCCCGTCCTCGAAGAATCCGCTGCATTTCTGCAGCGATCATGCTGGTCTCCAGCGCCGTCGCAGGATCGTACTTTGCCCGGCAGGCGGTCGCACAGGATGAGGTGCACTGCTATTTCGTAGCCTGCAGCCGCGGCCTCTGCTCGTACACTGAAGTGCCGTGCCCCGACAACAAGCCAACCGAAACGAAGCCGGTCAAGCCTTGACCGTGCGGAAAACCTCAGGCGACGGATCGAGGCGACTCATGTCGATGATCATGAACAGGGCCCTGAGGCTTGGCCTCATCGCTGGCCCGGTGCTAGTCCTGTCAGGGTGCGACCAGCCGGTTGCCACACCCGCCCAGCCACGGCCTGACGCCGTGGTGCCCGATGCACGCTACGGGGATCGCGCATCACAAGAGACCCGCCTGCGCGAGATCCTCCGGCTGCTGGTGGAGGAGTCGAACAGTCTTGGCGGGCGTGCCGCCCTGCGCACGCAGCAGGAGGTTGCACAGGCACGGCTGACCGCCGCGCTGGCCTCTGCGCCGGGAAGTGCCGAACGCCAGACCATGGACCAACTTCTCGCTCGGCTTCGGGCGCTGAGCTCCACCTCGCCTACAGCCATCGTGCATGCCCCCGGATCGGTCGACGCGCAAACGCCGCCGGGCGGGAGTAGATGAGACGCTCGGTTGCCGGTGTCCTGCTCCTCGTCCTGACGTCCGGCTGCGAAAACCGCGATACGCGATCGGAGCTCACCCTGCGCGACAGCGTGGGCGTCAGGATCATGGAATACGGGGGTCGCGCGGAAGCCGCGGCGCCCACTTGGCGGATCGATCCGACTCCCACGCTCGACTTGGGCGGCACCATGTCCCGGAACGGACCCGCCCTTTACCGCATCGCGGAGGTGCTGCGACTGGAGGATGGACGAATTGTCGTGGCCAACGGCGGCTCCAACTCATTGGAGGTCTTCGCGCCTGACGGCACACGCTTGCGCAGCGTGGGACGTTCAGGCGACGGGCCCGGCGAGTTCAGGGCACTTTCATGGGTCGGCCGTCTGAAGGGCGACACACTCGCCGCATGGGATTCGGGCCTGGGCCGCCTCTCGCTCTTCTCCTCGTCGGGTGACTACGTTCGGAGTGTTTCGCCAAGGCGCCCACTGGGGATGTATCCGCAGGCTGTAGGGGCGTTAGCGAGCGGCGACATCGTTCTGGCACTCTACCAGCCCACGCTGGGAAAGTCGACCACGAGGACAGTTCACCTGCAGCGGGACACCGTGGGCTACGCCGTTCTGAGTCGCGATGGGTCCGCACGGGAGTTGGGCAAGGTTGCGGGAACCGATATGATCATGTCGGGCAACCCTGCTGGCGGGTTGATGGTGATGCCGCTGCCATTCGGAAGGCAGTCGGTAGCGACAGTGGGCGGCGAGCGAGTCTACGTGACGGATGGGGAGCAATTCGAGGTCGCCGCATACGACGCACGCGGAGGGGTGCGGGCGCTCTTGAGAGCGGAATGGCCACGGCTGCCGGTCACGTCTGAAGACGTTCGCCGCTTCCGCGAATCGCTGGTTACGCTCGGTGGCGAGGGAAACGCCTCGCTTCAGCGACAGCAGGCCGAGTTGCTCGACCGTGCGCCGTGGCCTCAGCAGAAGCCGGCGATCACCAGCCTGCGAACCGATCCCGGGGGGAATCTCTGGGTGGAATCGCCGGTCGACGGTCCGGAACGGCTCGCGACCCGGTGGACGGCTTTCTCGCCTCAAGGCCGGGTGCTTGGAGCCGCCCGAGTTCCTGGGCGGCTGGATGTGCGGCAGGTCGGGCCCAACTGGGTCCTGGGCATCGCGCTTGATCAGAATCAGGTTGAGCACGTCAGGCTTCACAAACTGATTAAGCCCGAGTAACCAAGCGAGTCTCTCCTCGTTGCTTCATCATGCGATACCACTCCGCACATCCAATTAGTTGACCAAGTCAATTTATTCGTCTATCCTGGGTGAACTGCCTTTCACGCGCACCCGGAGCTTTCCCGTGCCCATCACTCCATCGCTCGAAGACCAGATCGCGGCCGTGCGCCGGTTCAATCGCTTCTACACGCGGCGGATCGGGGTGCTGGACGAGGGGCACCTGCACAGCGGCTTCTCGCTGGCCGAGGTGCGGGTGCTGTACGAGCTGGCCAACCGCAGCGATCCCACCGCTACCGAGCTGGGCCGCGACCTGGCGCTGGACGCGGGCTACCTGAGCCGCATGCTGCGCGGGTTCGAGGAGCGCGGCCTGGTGGCGCGCGTCGCGTCGGCGGCCGACGCGCGGCAGCAGCTCCTCCGTCTCACCGACGAGGGCCGCGCCACCTTCGCGGGGCTGAACGAGCGCGCGAACGCCGAGATCGCCGCGCTGCTGCAGGCGGTGGGCGATGCGGACCGCGCGCGGCTGGTGGACGCGCTCGCCACGGTGGAGTCGCTGCTGGGCCGGCGCGCCGAGCCCGACCCGCCGTACGTGCTGCGCCCGCCGCGGTCGGGCGACTACGGCTGGGTGGTGCAGCGCCACGGCGTTCTCTACGCGCGGGAGTTCGGGTGGGACGAGCGCTTCGAGGCGCTGATCGGCGAGGTGATCGCGGGCTTCGTGCGGAACTTCGACCCGGCGTGGGAGCGCTGCTGGATCGCCGAGCGCGGCGGGCAGAACGTGGGATGCGTGTTCGTGGTGCGTAAGTCGGACACCGTGGCCCAGCTCCGCCTGCTGCTGGTGGAGCCGTCGGCGCGCGGGCTGGGGCTGGGGAAGCGGCTGGTGCGCGAGTGCACGGAGTTCGCGCGCGAGAAGGGCTACCGCTCCATCGTGCTGTGGACCAACAGCGTGCTCGAAACCGCGCGCCACATCTACCAGGCCGAAGGCTACCGGCTGACGGGGGAGGAGACGCACGACAGCTTCGGCACGGAGCTGGTGGGGCAGTACTGGGAGCTGGATCTGGCGGGGGATGGGGGCTGACCGTAAGCGGATGATTCTCTGCCGATCGCGGGCGCCGGCGGGGCCCTCTCCCTGGCGCCTGGCGGCGCCTGTCCCTCCCCCAAAACAGCCTGGGGGAGGGACTTGGGCTCGCTTCGCTCGCGGCTGCTTCGAGCGTGGTGGAGGGCTCAACGTGGGAAGCGAGCGGAGGTGCGGCGGAGGACTATTCGACGTCTTCCCTCGTGACGCCTTCGAGGTCGAGCACCCAGTCGGGGCCGTAGGCGCGGGAGGGGGTCTGGAAGCCGGCGGGGGCGTGGCCGGCGAGCACCTTCCGCACGATCTCCACGCTGCTGACGGCCGTGAGCGTGTAGCCCTCGGGGGTGCGCATCCGCGACACCGCGCGGTGGTCTTCGCCGTCGATCACCTCGCCCCACAGCAGGGTGAAGGCGCTGGCGCGCTCCTCGTCGGTGGGGCCCGGCTTGCCCTTGTCGATGCGGCCCTTCATCAGCTTCTGCACCGGCGCGGAGCCCAGCAGCCAGCCCAGGCGGCGGCTGGCGGCCATCATCCGGCGCTGCGCGGGCTTCATGCGGGTGTACACCTCCACGTTGGGGATGCCGGTGCTGTGGAAGGCGGTGGACACGTCGCCCCATGGGATCGTGGTGGCGCTCACCGGCCCCCGCCCAAAGTCGATGTCGCGCGTCTGGAAGGCCGGCGGCACGGGCACGATGCGTCCGTTGCGGCGGACCGCGCCGCCCGCCGCGGCGTTCTCGGCCATCGTCGTGGCGGTCCCGCGCGAGATGCCGCCGCCCACGGGCGCGAAGGCGAGCGCCAGGTGCGTGGCCGTGGGCAGCCGCCGCTTGAGGTGCGCGGCCAGGCTGTCGCTGGGCACCACGTCGAACCCCGCGCCGGGTAGCAGCATCACCCCCGCCTCCGCCGCAGAGGGCCCCATCGCCGCCAGCGTCTCGAACACCCCCAGCTCGCCGGTGATGTCGAGGTAGTGCGTGCGCGTGCGCATGCATGCCTGGGCCATGGGCGCGGCGGTGCGCGAGAAGGGCCCGGCCGCGTGCAGCACCACGGGCACGTCGCCCAGCGCCGCATCCACCGCGGCGCCGTCGTCCAGCGCGAAGGCGCGGTGCTCCAGCCCCAGCTCGGCGGCATGTTCGCGCACCTTCTCCGCATCTCGCCCGGCCAGCAGCGGCCGCAGCCCCACCTCCAGCGCGCGCCTGGCAATCAGCCGGCCGGTGTAGCCGTAAGAGCCGTAGAGGAGGAAATCGGCAGGCATCGTTCGCTCGCTGGCTCGGGGAAAGGATCAATCGGAATCCAGCGTCCCCGGGCCGAAACCCGGGTCTAGCACATCGAACTTCGACCGTTGCGGACTGCGGTACCGGCCCCGATGCGAATCGCCGACCGGGGTAGAACGAGCCGCGCGAAGCGCCCAGGTCCCTCTCCCAGGCTGTTTTTGGGAGAGGGACAGGCGCGCAGCGCCAGGGTGAGGGCCCGCGGGGCCTGGGCCGAACACTCTCTACCCGTCGCCCCGGTCCGTTGCCCTCGTCATCCCGCCGATCTACCCCCGCCGCCGTCGCCGGCCACCACTGCCGCACGTCCGCCGCAAACCCTTGGGCGCCGACGCTTCGGGGAAAAGCTCGTGCGCCGCATCGGCGGCGGCCTTTCGCGTTGCGCACTTGCCGGCGCTGCGGGCCAGCTTGAGCTGGATACGGTAGCTGCCGGGGTCGAGCCGCGCGGCCTGCTGCACGTCGGCCACCGTGTCGGCGCCGCCGTACACCGCCATCGCCAGGAGCTGGGCGCCGCTCTTCACCGCGAACGCGCCCGTCACCGCCGCCAGCACCAGCATCCCCAGCCCACGAACCGGCACCGCCAGCGGCACGTCCCACCGCCCGGGCTCGTCGGCGCTCAGCACGCCCAGCGCCGCCCACACCAGCAGCGACGGCAGCGCCAGCATCAGCACCGCGTCGAACGCGCCGACGACCAGCGTGCCGGCCAGCGAAGCCGCCAGCGCCAGCGCCGCCAGCCCCTCGTCGGCGTCGCGGGCGGCGCGCATGCGGTGCAGCGCGGCCACGCCCAGGCCGGCGAAGGAGAGCAGAAGCAGCACCAGCGCCGCCACGCCCCGCTCCGAGCCGAACGCCACCCAGTCGCTGCTGGGCCACGGGTTGGAGGTGGTCCCCGGCTCGTTCTCGTTCATGGACGGGTCGCTGGCGCGGGCGTAGTGCGGGTAGCGCACGGCCCAGTTGCCGGGGCCCACGCCCAGCAGTGGGTACGCGGCCAGCATCGCCGCCGAGTTCTTCCACTGCTTCAACCGCCCGGCGCCGCTCCCTTCCTTGGCGTTCACCAGCCCCTGCGCGGTCTCGGCGTAGGGGTTGCTGCTGTTCCAGTGCAGCGTGTTGGGCAGCATGATCGCCGCCACCGCGCCGCCGCCGGCGCACAGCAGCAGCACCATCAGCCGCGACCAGCTGCGCATGCTACGGCGCGCCGGCGGCACCAGCATCCAGCCCACCAGGAACACGACGAGCACCGCCGCCACGCCTAGCCACGCCGCGCGCGAGCGGGTGAGCACCAGCGTGCACGCCACCATGGCCACCCCCACGCCGCCCAGCAGCGTGCCCAGCACCCGGTGCGCCCGCAGCGCGCACAGGAACAGCACCGGCAGCCCGAACGCGCACAGGTGCGCCACGAAGTTGCGGTTGCCCAGCGTGCCGCCGGGCGAGCGGTTGATGGAGAAGAAGTCGGTGCGCACCCCGTAGGCCTGCGCCAGCGACACCCCCGCCCCCAGCGCCACCGCCATCCCGATCGCCCACACCAGCGGCCGCGACAGCCCCGCCCGCCCCAGCGCCCGCGCGCTCCAGAAAACCACCACGCCCGACACGCTGATGGCCAGCGCCCGCACGCCGTTCCACGGGTTCTGCGCCAGCGCGGCCGATGCGGCGGAGAGGAGGAGGAAGCCACCCAGAAGCAGGTCTACCCGGCTCACCTGCGCCCGCCGCGCCGCGCCCAAGCACAGCACCCCCGCCAGCAGCGCCGCCAGGTTGAGCGTGAGCTCCTTGGGGATGAAGAACCGGTCCAGCTCGAACGTCTTGTAGGTGGCCGCCGCCAGGATCACCAGGATGCACGCCACCTGCAGGATGCGCAGCGCCAGCCGCTGCGCCGGCGTGGCGAGGGTGGGGCGGCCCAGCTCGTCGGCGGGGGCCAGGTGGGCAGACACGGCTGCGGTGCGCGGCATCGGGCGGCGGTTGGGATGTGCGGACGGGAACGGCAGGGAGCGTAGCGCGGCCGGTTCCGTCTGTCCAGCCCGCCGCGGCCCCGGTGGATGGATGGGCGCGCTCGGCGGACTCTGGCCGGCGGGTGGCGATCCACGGATCCATCCGCCGTTGTGGACTGCAGCGTCTCGATCCGCGCGGATGGTGAAGGATCGCACCGACCCGGCGCCATCGAAGTCCGCGCAGGCGGACTGCGTGCCGTCGTAGCGGCGAGTTCACTCGCATCTTCCGTCGGAGGGGGCTTGGCTCCCGCCGCGGCCACGCTATTGACGCCGGAGGGCTCTCCCGAGACTTTGGCCCGCGGCGGCGCACGGGTGTGGGCCGGCTGTGTGTCTCGAATCTGGTGAAGTGGAAGTGAACGCAGAAGAAAGCCCGCCCCTTCGGCTGGGCCACATCGTCTACAGCAACTGCTTTCCCGTGCACGCGCGGCTGATGGACTGCGGCGCGCCGCCGGGGGTGGAGATCGTGCCCGGTATCCCCGGCGTGCTCAACGGCATGCTCGAGCGCGGCGAGATCGACGTGGCGCCCTGCTCCAGCATCGAATACGCGCGCAATGCCGCGCGCTACCGCATCCTGCCCGACCTGGTGATCGGCTCGCGCGGGCCGGTGCGCAGCATCCTCTTCCTCTCCTCCGTCGACCCGAGCGAGCTGGGCGACGCGACCGTGGCGATGCCCACCGCGTCGGCCACGTCCGTCGTGCTGCTCAAGATCCTGCTGGCGAAGAAGTGGAGTGTGCGCCCGCGCACCGTGTGGTTCGACCAGGCGCGCGAAGATCCCTTCGCCGGCGGTGCGGGCGCGGCGCTGTTCATCGGCGACGTGGCGCTCCGCGACGGGCTGTTTCCCGAAATGCCACATCGCTACGACCTGGGCGCGGTGTGGTGGGAGATGACGGGGCTGCCGTTCGCGTTCGCCGTGTGGCAGGCGGCGGGCGGCACCGATGCCCAACTCCGCGCGCTGCACGCGTCGCTGCTCGAATCACGCGCGTACGGCTACGAGCACCGGCGCGACCTGGCCGTGCGCTGGGCCGAGCGCTTCGGCTTTGCGCCCGACTTCCTGGACGACTACTGGAACGGCCTCTCGTTTGAGCTGGACGCGCCGATGATCGACGGGCTGCGCACCTACTACCGCTACGCCGCCGAGATCGGCGAGATCCCCGAGGCGCCGGAGTTGCGGTGGGTGGAGACGGATTAAGCGTTCGGCGTCCGGACGTCTGATCAATGGCAAGCGGAAGGGCGGGATCGCGAGCGTTGTGACGTGGATTGCGGGTGGGGACGGCGAGATTTCGTGGGAGTTTGCGAGTAAACTCGCGGCTACAAGGGCACGCAGTCCGCCTTCCCGGAGTTCAACGGCGCCATCGTCGGCGTGGCGGCGGGTACATGCGCGGGTAATAACGGGAGACGGCAGAACCGCGGGGGGATCGGATTCGATCTCCCCGCGGTTCGTTCGCGCCCGACGCGGATGTGGTTACGATCTGTCGCCGCCGCGGCCGGAGGCGGTTTCGGCGATGGTCTGCAGCAGGTCGAGGGCGATAGGGAGCATCCGCCCGTCCTCGTCGGCGGCGGGGTCGTAGGCCGTGATGGCCGCGGCCACGATGGGGACACGGCCGGCGACCTCGCGCACCAGCGCGCGGACCTCCTCGGCCGTGAGCCCGCCCGCGCCGGCGAAGGCGTTGGCGCGGCCCTCGCCCGCGTCGTGGACGTCCAGGTCCACGTGCAGGTACACGCCGTCCACGCGGCCGGCTAGCGCATCCAGCCGGTCGCCCATGCCGCGGCGGCCGCGCAGCGCCTCGGGCCCGGCGGCCAGGATCCGCGAGCGCTCGAGGTAGTAGCGCTCGGCATCGTCCAGGTCGCGCGCGCCGGCCAGCAGCACGTTCTCCTCGGGCACAGCCGCGAAGCCGTCGATCTTCCCCGTCATCCCCGTCCAGCAGCGGCCCAGCACGGTGGACAGTGCCATCCCGTCCACCATGCCGCTGGTGGTGGTCTCGGGGGTGTTGAGGTCGGCGTGCGCGTCGAGCCACACCACCCCGGTGCCCGGGTGCGGCAGCGCGGCCATCGTCCCCACCGCGCTGATGCAGTTGCCGGCCAGGATGATGGGCAGGCTCCCCCGCCCGCGCGCCGTGCGCACCGCGAACGCCGTCGCGCGCGCCAGGTCGAACGCGGCGGCCACCTCGGCGGCGAAGCCGGGCTCCAGCCCCACGCCCGTCTCGCGCACCGTGGCGCCCGCCTCGCGCAGCCGCTCCACCGCGCCATGGGCCAGCAGGTGCCCCGGCCCCGCGCCCATCCGCGCACCCCGGTGCCCCGAGTCGAACGGCACCTGGATCAAGTCGATCAGCATGACCCCTCCTCGCGCATCATCGTCGTTCGTCCCCCGGTCCATGGAGATCATACGGCCCGCCGGGCGCGCGGGACACCTGCACCAATCGATCCCGTGTATTCAGGAAATCCCTGAACGGCCCGGGGGGAGGCAGCAGGGCGACCAGAGGGCCAGGAGATTCGCGCGGCATCGGCCGTCTCTGGTTCCCCGATTCCCTGATGCTGATATACCGGATCCGGCTGAACTACTGACTCACACAGGGCCAACAGGGGCAACAGTCAAACTGCTGTTGACTGCTGACTCTGCTGGCCCTGTGTGAGTCAAGTTTGCTCCCAGCCTATAGATGGCACCTCAACAGATCCTGCGGGGATGAAAAACGGGCGGAGCACCCTGTGGCGCTCCGCCCGTATCCTTCACCCCGCCGTCCCTCCGCGAACTCCGCTGACTCCGTGTGAAACCCCGCCGTCGCGGGGGTGCGAGCCTACGACTCGTCCTCGCCGCCGAACGCGTCGTCCACGTCGTGCGGGTGGGGGCCGTCGTCGTCGCTCAGCTCGTCGGCCAGGTCGTCCAGCGCGGGCGGCGCGTCGTCCATGTCGCCCTCGTCCTCGTCCGACGAATCGACGTCGAGGATGTCCTCCAGCGCGGCCGAGTCCACCATCTCCTGCACGGCGCCGTCGGCCTCGTCGGCGATGGGGCGCGGCTCCTCGTCCTCGTTCACCACGCGGGCCACGTCCATCACCACGTCGTTCTTCTCCAGGTTGATCAGCTTCACGCCCTGCGTGTTGCGGCCGATCAGGCGGATGCCGTCCACCCCCTGGCGGTTGATGATCCCCTGGCGGGTGATCAGCACCAGCTCGTCACCCGGGTGCACCACCTTCATGGCCACCACGCACCCGGTGCGGTCGGTCTTCTTGATGTTGATCACGCCCTTGCCGCCGCGGCGCTGCAGGCGGTACGCGTCCAGCAGGGTGCGCTTGCCCAGCCCCAGCTCGGTCACCACCAGCAGCTGGTTGCCGCGCTTGGCCACCACCATCCCGATCACCAGGTCGCCCTCTTCCAGCGAGATGCCGCGGACGCCGGTAGTGGCGCGCCCCATCTCGCGCACGTGCGTCTCGGGGAAGCGGATGGCCAGGCCGTCGCGCGTGGCCAGCACCACCTCGCAGGCGCCGTCGGAGAGCTGCACGTCGATCAGCTCGTCGCCCTCCAGGATGTTGATGGCGTTGAGCCCCACGCGGCGCGGGTTGCCGTAGGCGCTGAGCACCGTCTTCTTCACCGTGCCGTTGCGCGTGGCGAACACCAGGAAGCGGTCGTGGCTGAACTCGCGCACCGGCACCAGCGCGGCGATCTTGTCGTCGGCGTCGATGTTGATGAGGTTGACCACCGGCTTGCCCCGGCTGGTGCGCTGCCCCTGCGGGATCTCGTGCACCTTGAGCCAGTAGCACTGCCCCTCGCGGGTGAAGAACATCAGGTAGTCGTGGGTGCTCGCCAGGAACACCTGCTCCACCCAGTCCTCCTCCTTGGTGCCCATCCCCGCGATCCCGCGGCCGCCGCGTGCCTGCGAGCGGTAGGTGTCGGCGGGGATGCGCTTGATGTAGCCCGAGTGGCTGACGGTGATCACCATCTCCTCGTCGGGGATCAGGTCCTCGATCGAGAGCCCCGCCGCGTCGCCCAGGATCTGCGTGCGCCGCTCGTCGCCGAAGCGGTCGGCCACCTCCAGCAGCTCCTCCTTGATGATGGTGTCGCGGCGCTCCTTGCTGCCCAGAATGTCTTCCAGGTCGGCGATGACGATGCGCAGCTCGCCCAGCTCGGCCTCCAGCTGCTCGATCTCGAGCCCCGTGAGCCGCGCCAGCCGCATGTTGAGGATGGCGTCGCTCTGCCGCTCGGACAGCGCGAAGCGCCCGCGCAGCCGGGTCCCCGCCTCGTCGGTGGTCCCCGACGAGCGGATGATGGAGATCACCTCGTCGATGTGGTCGACGGCGATCTTGAGCCCTTCCAGAATGTGCTCGCGCTCGCGCGCCTTGCGCAGCTCGTACTCGGTGCGGCGCACCACCACGTCGTGGCGGTGGTCCACGAAGTGGCGCACCATGTCGCGCAGCGGCAGCACCCGGGGCACGCCGCCCACCAGGGCCAGCATGATCACCCCGAAGGTGCTCTGCAGCTGCGTGTGCTTGTACAGCTGGTTCAGCACGATGTGGGGGATCGCGTCGCGCTTCAGGTCGATCACGATGCGGATGCGCTTGTCGCTCTCGTCGCGCAGGTCGCTGATCCCCTCCAGCTTCTTGTCGCGCACCAGCTCGGCGATGTGCTCGATCAGCCGGCTCTTATTGACCATGAAGGGGATCTCGGTGACGATGATGCGCTCGCCGCCCTTCTCCTTCTCCACGATCTCGGCGCGCGCGCGCACCACCACGCGGCCGCGCCCCGTCTCGTACGCCTCGCGGATGCCGTCGCGCCCGTAGATCACGCCCCCAGTGGGAAAGTCGGGGCCGCGCACGAACTGCTGCAGCGTCTCCGAGGTGGCGTCGGGGTTGTCCACCAGGTGCACGCACGCGGCCACCACCTCGCGCAGGTTGTGCGGCGGGATGTTGGTGGCCATTCCCACGGCGATGCCGCTGCTGCCGTTGACCAGCAGGTTGGGGAAGCGGGCGGGAAGCACCCGCGGCTCCTGCAGGCGGTCGTCGTAGTTGGGCGCGAAGTCGACGGTCTCCTTGTCGATGTCGGCCAGCATCTCGGTAGCCAGCGGCGCCAGGCGGCTCTCGGTGTAGCGGTAGGCCGCCGCGCTGTCGCCGTCGATGCTGCCGAAGTTGCCCTGGCCGTCGATCAGCGGGTAGCGCAGCGAGAAGTCCTGCACCATGCGCACGAGCGAGTCGTACACGCTGGCGTCGCCGTGCGGGTGGTACTTGCCCAGCACGTCGCCCACCACCGTCGCGCTCTTCTTGTAGGCGCGGTTGGGCGCCAGCCCCGCCTCGTGCATGGCGAACAGGATGCGCCGGTGCACCGGCTTCAGCCCGTCGCGCACGTCGGGGAGCGCGCGCTGCACGATCACGCTCATCGAATAGTCGATGAACGACTCGCGCATCTCGTCCTCGATCAGGCGCGGCAGCACCCGGGCCGTGGGCATGACCTGGCCGCCGGGCACGTCGTCGCCGCCGCCGTTGTCGTCGGGCGGAATGGGGGGAGTGGTCTCGTCGGCCATTCAGCTTGCTGGGAGCGTCTGGGATTGTTGCGCCCGGCGCGGTTCACGCGGGCTGAGGATGATACCCCGGACTGGCGGCTTCGTGCCCGTGCGCGCACGCGCGAGAGGACCGGGGAAGCTAAGCGCCGGAGCGGCTTTTCGCCAGTTGCGAGCCCCCCGCCGCGGCGCCGCCCCGCAGGGGCGCTCCAGCCGTCCGGCAAGGGAAAACTTTCCACTGTGAACCGGGGGCCGTAGGTTGCATCGACACGGCCCTCCCATCAGTCCCCATCCTGCCCGCCCCGTCAGGCGCGAGCAAGCATCGCCCCCGGTTCCATCATCCCCGCCGGTCCATCGCCCCACCCCCACGCGGAAAGACCTGCCGATGCGCGTCGTTCCCCTCCTCCCGCTCATCCTTCTCTCCGCCGCCCCGGCCATGGCGCAGGGCACCGTCTGCACACCGCCGTCCACGGCGGGACGCCAGCAGTCGCCGGTGGACATCCGGCGCGCGGTGGCCACGCCGCTCCAGGCGCTGGCCACGCACGAGCCCACCGAGGCGGGCCGCGCCTTCAACACCGGCCACACGGTGCGCGTGGACGTGGCGCCGGGCGACAGCATCACGGTGGACGGCGTGCCGTTCGCGCTGGTGCAGTTCCACTTCCACTGGCCGGCCGAGCACGAGCTGCTGGGGCGGCGCTACCCGGTGGAGATCCACATGGTGCACGAGGGCCCCGGCGGAAAGCTGGCGGTGCTGGGCACCTGGGTGCGCCAGGGCGCGCACAACCACGCGTGGGACGAGCTGTGGGCGCACCTGCCCACCGGCGCCGACACCGTGCCGGTGCGGGTGAACGTGCGGCGCATGTTCGCGCTGGCCAACGTGAACGGCGAGCGGGTGTACCGCTACTGCGGCTCGCTCACCACCGAGCCCTATGCCGAAGGCGTGACCTGGCTGATGCGCCGCACCACCATCACCCTCTCCCCCGCGCAGATCGCGCGGCTGCACGAAGTGATGCACCGCTACAGCCGCGACGTGCAGCCGCTGAACGGCCGCACCATCCGCTACCGCCCGCCGGCGGAGTAGGCGCCCGCTCCGACGCCGCTCCCGGGTTCATACCGTTCCTCCAGCCGTTCCGCAGACTCCTGTCATCGTAACAGCATCACGCAGAGGAACGGAGGACTAGAGAACCAGAGGGAAATCGCGTGGTTCCGGCTTTTTCCCCTGTTCCTTCGTGTCTCTGTGCCTCTGTGTGAGACTGCTTTCTGAGCACGTCGGATGCGGAGGCGACTGCCGAATTGGGATGCGCCGCTTCTCCGGAATCATCCCGCGCTGCACGTAGCAGAAGGCGAGCGGGGCCGCGGATCCGAATCCGCGGCCCCGCTCGTCTACCGTGCTGCCGTCGTGCCTACCGGCGCGTGCCGGCCGTGCGGGCGGCGGGCGCGGCGGTGGCCGGCCCCGTGCCGCGGAAGATGCGGAAGAACTTGTCGCTGTCGTTGGGCGCGGTGATGGGGTCGGCGAGCTGCGGGAGGCTCGTGTTCACCTCGCCCAGGATGAAGCTGAAGTCGCTCCCCGCCAGCTGCGCGTTGCCGTGGCAGCCCATGCAGCCGCCCATGTTGAACGAGTGGCCCCCCACGCGCACGTTCCTGAAGGGCCCGGGCGCGGTGCAGCTGGGCGGGTAGACGGGGGCCCCGGTCGTATTCGTCTGGCCGCACCAGTCGGTGATGATCCCCGCGGGGAAGATCTTGGTGCCCGCGCTGTCGAAGCCCGGCTGGAACCGCCCGCTGAACACCTGCAGGTTCAGGTTGGTCTCCACCACCGAGTTCGACTGGTAGTAGGTGGCCGAGTCGGCGCCGTTGTAGCTGACGCCGGCCTGCGGCTTGTCGATGGGGCGGTACTGCACGTTGATCAGCTTGTAGAACTGCCATGGAGACGAGGTGATGCCGTGGCTCGCGTTGTACTGCGCGATGGCCGCGTGCGCGTTGCTGTTGGCCTGCACCACCTCGGGCGGGATGGAGTGGATCCGCCGGTTCACCGACACCACGCCCTGGGTGGTGGCGAAGCGGGGCGTGTTGCGCAGGTACACGCGGCTCCCCGGCACGCTGGCCGAGCTGTCGGGCGAGAACGACTGGATGTTGGCCGTGGTGTAGGCCGGCGCGGGCTGCTGGGCGTTGCGTGACACGATCGCGCTGTCCATCGGCGCCACGCCGCGGTACTGCGGGTTCACGTTGCCATCCACGTCCTCCACCCTGTTGCCCAGCGAGTCGAGCAGGTTGTCGGCCTGCTCGAAGGTGGCGAAGATGAACGCGGGCTGGTTGGGCGTCTTGCGGATGATGTGCAGCGCCACCATCCCCAGCGTGTCGTCCTGGAAGGCGATGGTGTCGGGGGCGGTTCCTCCGGACGTACGCCGGTAATACCGCACGGTGGTGGTGTAGAACCGGCCGCTGGTCGCCTCGGTGGAGGTGAGCCGGCGCCATGCGGACTTGATCTCGATGGTCCCGTTGGGGAGGCTGGCCATCTGCGCGTTGCCGGCGGGCGGGCCGGCCTGGTTCGCGATCACGTAGCTGGTGCTCGCGGCGAAGGCGGGCTGGGCTATGCTGCTGGTGAAGAACTGGTTCGCCGCCACGTAGTTGTATTCGCTGCGGTTGGCCTTGGCCAGGAAGAGGATGAGGTCGGCCGGGAAGCGCTGCCCCGACGCCACGCCGGCATACATCGCGTCCTGCCCGATCTCGTCGTTCTCGTCCAGGTTGATCCACGGAACCGACGCACCGGTCTGCGCCGCCACGTACGGGGAGATGGGGATGGAGTAGGTGTACTGCGGCAGCGCGTCGTAGCCGTACGATTGCGCGGCGTTGGCCGAGTAGCCGTGGGGCTGCGTGCCGGCCGGGGGGAAGATCTCGACCTTCGAGCGGAAGGTGTGCCACACCAGCGGCCCGGCGCCGGCGGCGCCGAAGACGGCGGTGGTGTCGGGCATGTCGCGCGTGTTGAGCGCGCCGTTCTGCGCCACCGCCGGCCAGTTCAGCGCGATGAACTCGGACCACGCGTAGGCCGCGGCCGCCGGCAACGAGGCCGCCGTGCTGTCGGCCACGGGCAGCCCCATCGAGTCGGGAAGGTTCCAGCTGATGGTGATCGGCGGCGCCGCCCCCACCGCGTCGGTGCCACCGTTCCCCGCTCCGCCACTTCCGCCGCTGTCGCCGCCGGGGCACGCGAACGCGCCCGCCGCCACGAACAACAGTGCGGCCCCCGCCGTGATCCCACGTTTGATCCTTGCCACGGTGCGCCTCTCCTGTATGAAGCGTGAACCATCCTTTTCGCCGTTGTGGCGTGTGCGTGCGGAGGTTCGCACGCGGGTGAAGCCGAACGCATGAAACGCTGAGGGCGCGGCGCCGCGGCCGTGCGGGTGTGTGCCGATGGGTGAACGAGGAGGGGGGAGGTCACGAAAGGGACTGTGACCGGGGGATGTGCCGTTGTCTCTGTGCCAGGATCATCTACCTGGCAATGTACCCCCGGCAGGCCCGTCATCCTAGCATAAACTCACGTTTAGTCGCGACGGGCGGGGGTCGCGCACGCAGGCCCCGGGAGCAGGCGGAGGCGCCCCGCGTCCGGCGTGCCGCACGGAAAGAGGTGACGGCAAGTTCCCGATGCGCCCGCGAAACAGCAGGGCGCCGTCTGATATGATATGATACCGGATGCGGAGATCGACTGTGCATCCGGAAGTACCCGCTACGGACGAATGTCACACGGAGCAACGGAGGAAACGGAGGAAAGACAAGCAGTTCTCCGTTCCCTCCGTTGCTCCGAGTGAGTTCGCCTTTGGGAGAATGCACGATCATTCCGCGAAATTGACCGCCCCACCGGCTCCTTTTGCGGCGCACGGAGGTTCCACACGCACGAAGGCCCCGCGTCTCGCGAGACGCGGGGCCTTCGTGTGCTTGCGAGCCGGTGGCGCGCTAGGCCATCGGGTGGCGGTGCTGCGCGCTGTAGCGGCCGGTGAGGTGGTGCTCCAGCTGGCGCTCGATGTCGCCCAGCAGCGAGCTGGCGCCGAAGCGGAACAGGTGCGGCTGCAGCCACTCGGTGCCCAGCTCCTCCTTCATCATCAGCATCCAGGTGAGCGAGTCCTTGGCGGTGCGGATGCCGCCGGCGGGCTTGAGCCCCACGTCGTGCCCCGTGCGCTCGCGGTACTCGCGGATGCAGCGCGCCATGGTGAGCCCCACCGGCAGCTCGGCGTTGCGGCTCTCCTTGCCGGTGCTGGTCTTGATGAAGTCGGCGCCGGCCATCATGCACACCAGGCTGGCGCGCGCCACGTTGCGCAGTGTGGCCAGCTCGCCCGTGGCCAGGATCGTCTTCAGGTGCGCGGGGCCGCACGCCTCGCGGAAGGCGCGCACCTCGTCGTAGAGCGCGTCCCACTGCGCGGTGAGCACGTGCTCGCGGGTGATCACGATGTCGATCTCTTCCGCGCCCGCGTCCACCGAGGCGTGGATCTCCTCCACCCGCTGGCGGAACGGCGACAGGCCGGCGGGGAAGCCGGTGGACACCGCCGCCACGGGGATCCCCGAACCCTTCAGCGCGTCCACCGCCACCTCCACGAAGCGGTGGTACACGCACACCGCCGCGGTGCGGATGGGCAGCTCGGTGGCGCCAAGGCCCCGCAGGATGTCGTCGCGCACGGGCTGGCGGGCCTTGGCGCACAGGCGGCGCACGGTGCCCGCGGTGTCGTCGCCCGACAGCGTGGTCAGGTCCATCAGCGTGATGGCGCGCAGCAGCCAGGCGGCCTGCCACTCCTTCTTGACCGTGCGGCGCGTGCCCACGGTGCCGGCGCGGCGCTCCACGGCGCTGCGGTTCACGCGCACGTCGGCCACCCAGTCCAGGTCCAGCCGGGTGCCGGGGTTGCGGTCTTCGTGCGCGGGCTCGATGTCGCGGGTGCCGCCGGCGGGCACGGCCACGAGCTTGTTGGGGACGGTGCTTGCCATCGGGAACTGGCCTCGGGATGTCGCGGTGTCCACGTCCCTGAAACGACGCGGGCCGAACAAGATATGCGTGTTCGGCCCAAGCCGCCATTCTCGTGCCGAAGCAGGGGAACGGGGGGGGTGGAGAGGAGACTGCGAGGGATTGAGTGGAGGGGGGCCTTCGAGCAGCGCCCCGGAGCACGGGCGGCTGAAGCCGCAGCAACGACGACGGGAAGCCTCGCAAACTGCGCGAGGCTGCTCGGTGCGAGGGCAGGTTCCGGCGCGGTGCCCGGCGTCGCGTCGACTTTCGCCAGGGAGATGAGCTCGTGCGGTTGCAGTTCTCCCCTTTCTCCCGCGCCCAGCGGGGGAGAGGGGCCGGGGGAGAGGGGGCCGCCGGCGCTCGGCCGATCTCCGCCTCCCGCGCAAATGCCCGCTGCCGGTCCCCGCGGACCGCAGGATATCGCCCCACCTGCGCCGATGCTTACCGCACGATCCCCGCGCTCACCAGCACGCCCCAGATGGGGCTGAAATCCGTGTACCCGCGCACCACCTCGGCGCGCACGAACTCGCGGCGGCCGGCGCGCAGCCCGAACCGGACCTCGCCCAGCGACTCGTTGCCGCGGATCTCGCGGTGCCCGGCTCCCACCTGCTGGCCCACCACCGAGAGCGAAGGGACGAGGATGCCGCCGTTGTACTCGGCCTTCACCGCGTACACCAGCAGGTCGTCCTGCTCGAAATCCGGGTCGCGCGTGCCGAAGATCCCCACGCCCGCCTCGGCCTGAACCCCGAGCCGTCCACGGCGCGCGCGGCCGCCGATGGTAGCGAAGAAGTCCGTGGCGTCGCGGTCGAGCCCCACGCGGTTGTCCGTCGTCGGCAACCGCGTGCCGAAGCGCAGCAGGGCGGTCACCGGCGCCCCCTCGTTCGTCAGCCGCACGGCGGTGGCGATGCGGTAGTCGCCCGAGTCGGCACGCTTCCCATGGTCATCCTCGGTGACGAACGGCTCGGGCGCGGCAAAGCTGCCGCGCTCGCGGAAGATGCGCCGCACCGTGCCGCCCGCCTCCACCACCACCCGCCCCGTGCGCCAGAACGCGCGGAAGTTCCCCGCCTCCCACAGCGTCCCCTCCGTCCCCGCGAGCGACGCCCGCTGGTCGCCCAGCCACCCGCCGCCAGCCTCGACGACGACCGTCCCCTCCCCCTCCAGCACACGCCAGTCGAACGCGTCGAGCGGTCGCAGCTGCGCGCGGCCAGCGGAGGTGAGCAGGAGCGTGAGAGCGGCGGCAAGAAGCGGGATGCGAGCTGATGACTGCATTCCTGATTCGTATCCCGGATGGAGTGATCTCGTCTTCAGTGACGATTCTAACGCCGGATCCATCGCTCAAGGTTCGGCAGCACCTCGCACGCCCGGGTCAGAACCTCGTCCGGATAGCCCAACGCGCGCTTGATGGCCGCGTCGCGCTGGAGGGTGTTCTTCTCGCGCTCCAGCGACATCACGCGCTGGCGGCCCAGCTGGCGCACGT
>Ga0247773_1000178_pt1 | contig 31139 bp, 25 predicted proteins | sample UWRJL092311B6_FD_179934 | JGI IMG/M metagenome (GOLD analysis project Ga0247773, IMG submission 179934) | Plant litter microbial communities from Arlington Agricultural Research Station in Wisconsin, United States - UWRJ-L092-311B-6 | ecosystem: Environmental > Terrestrial > Plant litter >... | reverse complement strand
GCGCGGCGGCATCCCAGCCGCGCTCCAGGCGGCCGTGCTCCGGCACCTGCAGCGCCATGGTGCTGATCCAGATCACCGCGATCAGCGCGAGCCCGCCGAGCATCACCCCGCGCGCCACGCCGGCCGGCGGATGCCACGCCAGCCACACGCCCGTCGCCAGCTCCACCAGCATCGGCGGGCCGACCACGAACGTCGTCAGGCGCGTGTGCGCCTGCTCGTACGCCGCGAACCCCTCGGCGCCGACGCGCGCGAGCAGCGGATAGTGCACCACCTGCACGAACCAGATGATGCCGATCATCACCCCGGTCGCGGCCAGGTGCAGCAGCAGGATCATGCGCCGTCGGCGCGGGCGCGGGCGGCGGCGCGGCGGGCGAGCTTGGCCTTCACCACCTGGCCAAGCGGCGCGTCGGGCCACTTGGTCCACGCCTTCCGCCGCTTCAGCTTCACGCGCGCCTCCACCGCGTCGATGCGCGCTTCGTCCACCACGCCCCCCGCGAATACCTCGCGCGCGATGCGGCGCTCGGCGCGGTTGCGCACCCGCTAGTTGCGCGGGATCGCCTTGCGCGACGCCTTGTCGTTCTCGCCGTACGTGTTGCGGCGGTCGTTGGCGTAGCTCTCCGCCTTCTTCTGCTGCGGCGTCTTCCGGTTCATCGGGAGGTCGGCTCGGAGGAGTCTCTGGATCTGGGCGCTGCTTCGACGCCGAATGAATCGAGCGAGTCGCGGGCTCCAATCTAACAGCGCTGGAACGTACGAAAATGGCGCCGGCTCCAGGTTCGGGAGCCGGCGCCGTCGTGTCGCGCGCCGGTCAGCGGCGCCGGGCCGGACGGGCCGTCAGGGCAGGTCGGCGGCGCGGCACGAGAACTCGAACGACGCACAGGTCTTGATGGTGAGGTTGCAGCAGAGCGGGTCCGAGTTGTTGGAGTTGAGCTCGTACGCCTGCACGGTGCCGTGCGAGGGCGTCCGCCCGTCCTGCACCTCGAAGGTGGCGACTTCCAGCGACTCCGCGTCCAGCATCAGCTTCCGCGCCATGGTGCCTCTCTCTCGCGTGGGGCGGCCGGGCGCCACGGCGATTTGCCCGCGCGCCGAATGCCGCCATGCGGAGAGAGGATAATCACCTTTCCGGCCTCAAAGCAATCCCACACGCTCCGATCGTCACCGCTCGCGCGTGTGCGGCCAGGTGGTTCAGGAGCTCGGGGCGGGCGTCTCGGCCTTCGGCAGCGCGGCGCGGGCGGGGTCGCCGAGCGCGAGGTGGAAGCTCTCGGCCTCGCGCATGCGGCCCATGTCCTCGCGCATCGCGGTGACTTCTTCCTGCAGCCCCTGCATCTGGCCGCGAAGCTGGCGCAGGTCGTTGCCGAGCAGGTTCGCCGTGTCGCCCGAGAGCATGCCGCCGTCGCGCAGCCGCAGGATGGCATCCACGATCGGCTTGATGGCGAAGCGCGCCGTGAGCCCGAGCGCCGGAACCACCACGATGGAGAGCACGAGCAGCAGCCTGATGATGTCGTCTACGGGCATGGGGACGAATCTCGCGGGAGGATGGATGTGAACGCGTTTGCCGCGTCTACGGGCGCGAAGCCCGCCGCGTTTCAACTCGCGCGCGACCGGGGTGATCGGACGGAGGAGGACGCCGGCGTCGCGCCACGCCGATCGCGGGTGGATCGCCCGTTCAGCGGCGCGCCGACGCGGACGCCGAGTCCGCGAGCACGATGCGGACGATGTCGAGCAGGAGCGTGCCCGGGTCCTCCGGGCCGAAGTTGGTCAGCACGGTGACGGACAGGCTGTCATCCGGCAGACGGGCATTCGCGGCCTGGAAGCCGCGCTGCGCGCCGCCGTGCGCCACCATCCGGTGCCCATCCAGCGGACGCACGCTTACACCGTAGCCGTACGCGGCGCCGCGCGCGGCGCCCTCGGGCGTGGTCATCCGCGCCCACGACGCGGGGCTCACCACGCGGCCGCTCGCGAGGGCGCGGTTCCACGCGGCCAGGTCGCCCACGGTGGAGCAGAGCCCGCCCGCGGCGAACCGGGGGCCGAGCGCATCCGCCGGTGCATCCACCACCGTGGTGTCGTGCACCACGTAGCCGGCGGCGCGAGGCTGGGCGGTGGCTTCGCGGCGGCACATCCGCGTGGACGCCAGGCCGTTCGGCGCCAGGATGCGGGTCTCCACGTAGCGCCCGTACGGCTCGCCGGACACACGCTCGATCAGCCGCCCCAGCAGCAGGTAGCCCACGTTGTTGTAGCTGAACGCCGTTCCCGGCGCGGCGAGCGGCGGTTCTCGCATCGCCCGCGCGATCACGGTATCCGGCGGCACCTCGCGGGCCAGCACCAGGGGAGAGTCGGGGAGGCCGGAGGTGTGGTTCAGCAGCTGCCGCACGCGCACGCCGCGCCACGGCGCGGGGAGCCCGGAAAGATGCCGGCCGATCGAGTCGTCCAGCGAGAGCCGCCCTTCTTCCACCAGCCGCATCACCGCGGCGGCCGTGAACTGCTTGGTGAGCGAGGCGATGGGGTACACCGTCCGCTCCGTCGCGGCGATGCGCTTCTCCACGTCTGCCATCCCGTAGCCACGCAGCACCAGCGTGTCGCGCCCGCGGATCACCGCGACCGACACGCCCGGCACGTACGTCTGCCGCAGGAAGCGGGCGACGCGCGCGTCCACCCGCGCGGCGACGCGATCCCGCGCCGTTCCGCCGTTCCGCGCATCGGCCCGCGCCGGCGCACGATCGTCCTGCCGCCCGCACGCGCCCGCCACGGCGACGAGGGCGAAGAGCACGAACCGCGTCGGGTGGATGAGGATCGATCGGGCGATCATCGCGGCGCGAGAAGACGGTTCGGGCGGGGAGGGCGACGCGTGGGGGAGGGCTCGCCGCGAAACGGAAGCTAATCGCGCGGGAGATGCGGGCGCGAGCCCGCGTGGCGGTTCATCCGCCGATTGCCGGGCGGGGCCGCGCCGGCGTGGAGATCGCCTACGACCGCGCGGAGACCGCCCGCGCCACCTTCGACGGATTGTTCGAGCGGATGAACGGCGCGCCGCCGCGCTGAAGCCGACGCCAGCCGCGACCGGCATCCGGCGAGCGGCGCGCGATCACCGCCGCGCGCTCCGCCGCATCCCACGAGGCGACATTCGCGTTCCATGCCAATATCGGGAGATGCGGAGCCGGTGCGAGGCGGGATCAGGGATCGGCTCGCATCCCCCGGGGTGTGATGCATGAAACTGTACGCGGTGGCACGTTTTAGGCACAACGGGGCGCCCGAGATGCGAGCATGGCAGGCGATGGATGACCGCGACGACGGGAGAAACAGGGATGGCGAAGACTGAGCGCAGCGGGCACACCACCACCGATCACGACTTCATCCGCGGGTGGGTGGAGGAGCGCGGCGGGTGGCCGGCCCGGGTTGCAGGCACCGAAGGCGGCGACGACGACGCGGGGCTGATCCGCATCGACTTTCCGGGCTACAGCGGCGAGGGGAGCCTGGAGAAGATCGAGTGGGAGGAGTGGTTCCAGAAGTTCGACGACAGCGAGCTCGCCTTCCTGCACCGCGACATGAGCCACGGCGGCGGCGACCTGGACCGCTTCAACAAGCTCGTCCGCCGCGGCGGCGACGACAACGACGACGAGTCGGAAAGCTCGTCGCGCGGCCGCTCGTCGCGCGGCGGCAGCAAGTCGTCTTCGAGCAAGTCGTCTTCGAGCAAGTCGTCGCCGGGGAGCGGCAGCCGGTCGCGCTCGGGGGCGTCGTCCACCAGCCGGAGCGGCGGGAGCAAGAGCGCCGCGGCGAGCGATTCGGCTTCGTCGTCGCGCGGCGGGAGCAAGTCGGGCGGGAGCAAGCCGGGCGGGAGCAAGTCCGGAAGCTCGTCGTCGTCGCGGAGCACCGGCGGCCGGTCCAGCGGCTCGTCTTCGGCGGACGATTCGGGGTCGAGCCGGTCGGGGTCGAGCCGCTCGTCCGCGAGCAAGTCGTCGTCCAGCAAGTCGGCGGGGAGCAAGTCCACGGCGAGCAAGTCGTCTTCGGCGAGCGGGTCGAGCCGGTCGGCCAGCAAGTCGGGGTCCGGCAACGGCTCGGGCGGGCGCTCGCTGGTGTCGGCGGTGAAGAAGTCGCTGCTCGGCGGCGGGAACGACGAGGAGCAGGGCGGCGAGATGCGCGAGCTGCTGAAGCACGAGCTGGGCGACCTGCTCTTCGCCGAGAAGGTGTTCCTGAAGGGCACCAAGACGCTCGCCAGGGAGGCGCAGGACGCCGCCGTGAAGGAGCGCCTCGAGGAGCACGTTCGCGAGACCGAGGGGCAGATCGAGCGGCTGAACGACGCCTTCCGCTCCATCGGCGAGAAGCCCAAGGCCGAGAAGTGCGACGCCGCGCTGGGGCTGCAGGCCGAGCACGACTCGTTCAAGAGCGAGGAGAAGCCCAGCAAGACGCTTCTCTCCGCCTTCGACCTGGGCTCGGGGCTGCGGGTGGAGCACTACGAGATCGCCGCGTACCGCACCGCGATCGCCGTGGCCACCGCCGTGGGCGAGAGGGAGTGCGCCGCCATCCTCAAGGAGAACCTGAACGAGGAGCTGGCGATGGCGTCCTTCCTCGAGAAGAACGCGCTCGGGGTGCTGCGGGCGCTCGCGCAGGCCTGATCTCGCGCGAGGTCCAGACCAGGGCGGGGGCGGCGGATTTCGGTCTGCCGCCCCCGCTGCGTTTGGCGGACATCGCCGTGGGCACACGCGCCGTCAACCAGTGAACACGGAGCAACGGAGAGCACGGAGCCACGGTTGCTTGCGCGTGGCGCACCGTCGCTCGCGCGCTCCCACAACGATCGAATACGTTCGCGAATCCCGGTACACACGATCGCTTACGTTGTCGTCCTGAGGCCGACCACGCGGCGCCGCGTCATGCGTGGATCGTCGCAGGCCGAAGGATCCATGGCACGTCGGCTCGCTACCTCTGCCGTGGCGCTCCATCGGTCATGGATCGTCCGGGCTGGCGGCCATCCGTGCATGCCGCGATCGGGCGTGGTCGCCCTCAGGATGACATCGTAAGCATTTCTGAGTACAGCACTGGCGACTTTACAACCGTCTCCTCAGCCCACCCTCTCCTCAGCCCGCCGTCGCCGGGACGCGGCAGGAGCGCTGGGGGATCTGGGCGGCGGGGCGATAGCGCTCCGGCGTGCGGGCGGCGGCCAGGGCGGTGTCGAGCGCCTGGGCGGAGGGGACGCGGATGTCGGGGGTGATGCCGACGCGCTCCCACTCCCTGCCGGTGCACGGATCCCACACCTTGGAGACGGAGATCGACGCGACGAAGCCGTGGCCGGCGGGAACGATGATGTTGTTGCGGCCACCGCCGCGCGTGGTCGCGCCGATCAGCGTGGCGCGGCCCAGGTTGTGGAGCACGAAGGCCACGTCTTCCGACGCGGACACGGTGATGCTGTCCACCAGCACGAAGAGCGGCACGTCCACGCGGCGGGGGCCGGGGACCTGGTCCAGCGTACGCCGCGGCACCGTGTCGCCGTCCGCGACGTCCCAGCTCGTGAGCGTGAGCAGCCCCGGCGCGGTGAAATGGCTGATCACCACGTTCGCCAGCTCGGCGCTCCCGCCGCGCGAGCCGCGCAGGTCCAGGATCATCGCGCGGCTCCCCCGCAGCTCCTGCATCGCCCTCGCCACCTCGCCGGCTGCCGCGGTATCCTCCGGGAGCATGGGAAGGCGGAAGTAGCCGACCTGCCCCTCCATCATCCGCACACCCTCCAGGAAGCGGTACGACGGCGTCGCGCCACCGCTCGTGGCACCCGCCTGCGGCGCGGGACCGGCCATCCGCGGCGGGCCGGCCAGCACGCGCAGGTGCTTGTCGTCGTTCACCGCGCGGATGTCGGCGGTCAGCGCCTCGGCGAAGGCGGCGGGCGTGGTGGCCGATGCGTACGCGCCCGCCGCCAGCCGCTCGCGCAGCCGCGCGGCGATGATGCGGGCGGAGTCGCGCAGCAGGTAGTTGCGCTCGTACAGCTTGCCCAGGCTGTCCACCACCTCGGCGCGGACGGCGTCCGTCAGCGCCGCTGGCGCCACATCGGCCGAGCCGTCGCCAGCGCGGCCCACGCGCAGCCCCGCGATTCGGTGCGGCGGCGCGGACTCCACCGTCAGCGACAGGCGGAGCGCGGGGGTGCCGCTCACGGTCACCTCAAGCGCGTTCGGCGAGGTCTCGGTGACGGCGGTCACCTGGCCGCCGGCCAGCGCGGCGTGCATCCGCGCGAACATCTGCTGGTGCCGCTCCATCGGCATCGCCTGGAACTGCTCGTTCATCTGCTCGCCCACGAAGGCGCGCACCGCCGACGTGTCGCCGGACTCCACGGTCCGCAGCAGCGCCGCCGCGCGCTGGCCGGCGGGCGTGTCCGGGAGGCGCGCCTGCGCGTGCGCGGCGGCGGGAGCGAGCGCGAAAGCGGCGGCCACGATCATCACGCCGCGAAAAAGCATCGGTTGCATCGTCGAATTTCGGAAATCGGGAAAAGGCGGCTCCAACCAGATCGACCGTTGCTGTAGACCACCCTACGGGCGAAAGGGTTGCCGGGGTTTCGCGATCCGCACCCGTGCGTGGCACGGCGATGAGGCTTGCTCGCGCGAGCGACATCCACGGATGGAGACGTGTACGGCCTGCGTCCGAGATGATGGTCGTGTGGGCGCAGGGGCTGCTCCCACCAACCTCTCCCGGAACGGGGGAGGTGCGAGCCTCGGCGAGCGGAGGGGGCCCCGCGGCACATCCGAAGCCCACCGACGTGCCGTGGCGTCGACGTGCCGGGCGATGAGCAGCGGAGTCGACGCGCGCACGCCCGACATCACCCATTCCGACACTGCCGTTGGGAATCGGCGCGGCACAAAGCGGACGCTCCGAGGTTTCGCCTCCGCCATCGAGCGATGACGCGAGATTTTCACGTAAGCCCTTACTGCGAATGATGATGAGATTCCTGGATGATCCCCCATACGTCCATCCAGGCAGGTGAGATGTGAGGGGTTGCGTGAACCGTATTGAGGCGGATAAGATTAGTGTCTGTCGCCAGGAGGAGTGCCTCGTCCGGCGGAGACCAGCTCCCCCGGCGGCCGTGCGGCCCACGCAACGCCCAACGCGCATCACGAAGGAGCGCCCGATGAAGAAGCTGAAGCTCGACCTCGACCAGATTCACGTGTCTTCCTTCACCCTGGAGAAGGAAGAGAGCCGCCGGGGCACCGTCAACGCGAACGGCGTCACCAACAACCCCGATTGCGGCCCCACGCAGATCTGGGACTCGTGCTACTCGTGCTACCCGCAGCACTGCTATCCGCAGCCCATCTCGTGGGATTTCAACTGCTGAAGCACGGAGCGGGCGTGAAGTAGAGGGGCGCGGCAGATCTCGGTCTTCCGCGCCCTCGTCGTTCCCACCGCACCTCACCTCGCCCGATCTCTCCAGAAACCAACGCCGCCGCGCGACGTATTGGTACCGCGCCGCCCCTCGCGGCGCGTGGAGATCCGCTGTAGACTGCACCGCATCCCCACACCCAAAATCCAGAAGTTCGTTCCGACCCCCATCCCCCCGTGAGGAGATGAGACGGTACTCTCGCTCGTCCGGCGCCGGCTCCGTGCTGGCGCTGGCCCTGTTCGCCGCCGCGTGCACCGACCGCTCGCCCGGCATCTCGCATACGCCCGATCGGCCGATCCCCAGACCCGTGACGCTGGCGGCGCTCAGGTGCACGGCGTCGGCGTCGCCCGCGTCTCTCGCGTGCCAGCCGGCGGACGCGCCGGGCGGCGCCGCGGTGATCCTGGGCGGCCAGCACACCTTCGTCCGCCTGCAGAACACGGCGCCGAGCTTCGACGCCGGCACCCGCGTGCTGCAGACGCAGATGACCGTGGCCAACCTCACCGGCCAGGCCATGGGCACCCGCGACGGCACGACGCCGGCCACCGAGGGCGTGCGCGTCTTCTTCGCCACCGGGCCCACCGGCGGCGTGGACGTGATGGAGCCCACCGGCACCGGCGTGTTCACCGCCAGCAACCAGCCGTACTACCAGTGGAGCGAGATCGTCTCCACCGGCGCCACCTCGGCCGCGAAGACGTGGAAGTTCCACCTCCCCGCCGGCGTGGAGACGTTCACCTTCACCGCGTACGTCAGCGCCCCCGTGCCGCACGAGCAGGGGTGGATCGACGTGACGCCCGACACCGTTCCCGTGGCCAGCGGCGGCACGCAGCAGCTGTGGGCGGCCGTGCGCGACGTGGTGGGCCGCGAGATCCAGGGGCTGCACGTGGCCTGGAGCAGCTCCGACACCGCCGTCGCCACCGTCGACACCACCGGCCTGGTCTCGGTGAAGAAGGCGGGGACCGCGACCATCACCGCCACCAGCGGCACGCGCGCCGGCGCCGCCGTGATCGCCGCCGGCGCCGCGCAGGCGCCGGGGACCACCGGCGCGGCCGACGTGACCTTCACCCTCGACTCGCGCAACCGCTGGCCGATCTCGCGCTTCATCTACGGGATCAACTTCTACGACGACTGGCAGGGCTACTCGTACCGCGGCACCACCATCCCCGCCAACCTCACGCTGGGGCGGCTGGGCGGAAACCGGCTGTCGGCGTACAACTGGGAGAACAACGCCAGCAACGCCGGGCGCGACTACATCTACAGCAACGACGGCTACCTGGGCGGCGGCAACACCCCCGGCGAGGCCGTGCGCCAGCCGGTGCTGCGCACGCTGAACAAGGGCGCCGGCATCATCGTGACCGTGCCGATGATCGGCTACGTGTCGCGCGACAAGAACGGCGCGACCGGGAACAGCGAGGCGCAGCAGGCCACGCGGCTCGCCACCCGCTTCCGCCAGGGCGCGGCGCGCAAGAACGCGCCGTTCTCGCTCGTGCCGGACACCAGCGACGCCTACGTCTACCAGGACGAGTTCGCCTGGTGGCTGGACCGGCAGTTCCCGCTTGCCAAGAGCGACCCGCTGAAGCCGGTCTTCTTCAGCCTGGACAACGAGCCCGACATCTGGTACGACACGCACTCCGAGATCCGCAGCACGGTGAACGGCCAGCCCAACTACCTCACCTACACCGAGCTGGCGCAGAAGACGGTGGAGTACGCGTCCGCGATCAAGGACGTGCAGCCGAACGCGGTGGTCTTCGGCCCCGTGGTGGCCACGTGGACGGGCGCGACCACGCTGGGGAGATGGCCCAACCCCGACCCGGTCGCGGGATCGGCGGACTTCCTGGACTGGTACCTGGACCGGATGCGCGTGGAGGGCGCCAGCCAGGGGCGCCGCCTGGTGGACGTGCTCGACATCCACTGGTACCCGGCGGCGAGCTCGGGCGGGAACGAGATCACCAACGACGGGGCCACGCAGACCGCCGACATGCAGAACAAGCGGCTGCAGGCGCCGCGCTCGCTCTGGGACCCCACCTTCACCGACGGCAACTGGGTGGAAGACGTGACCGGCGGGCCCATCCGCCTTCTCCCGCGGCTGCGCGAGAAGATCGCCGCGCACTACCCGGGGACGAAGATCGCCATCACCGAGTACTTCTACGGCCGCGGCGGCGACATCACCGGAGGGATCGCGCAGGCCGACGTGCTGGGGATCTTCGGGCGCGAGGGGGTGTTCGCGGCCACGCTCTGGCCGCTGGCGAACGTCGATGGCGCGTGGGGCGGCGACGCGGCCGCGGCGTACGCCTACGCCTGGGGCGCATTTCGCATCTTCCGCGACTACGACGGCGCGGGCGGCTCGTTCGGCGACACCGGCTTCAGCGCGAGCACGACGGACGTGGCGAACACCTCGGTCTACGCCAGCGTGGACGCGGCGAACCCGAACCGCGTGGTGGTGGTCGCCATCAACAAGAGCACGTCGGCGAAGACGGCGGCGATCCGGCTCACGCACTCCACCGTGCTGGCCAGGGCCGAGGTCTACCGCATGGTGGCCGGCACCGCCACGCCGGCGCGGCAGGGCGACATCGCCATCACCCAGCCGAACGCCTTCACCTACACCATGCCCGCGCGCAGCGTCACCACGCTGGTGCTGAAGCCGTAGGCGCGAACGTCGCCCGGACGCGATCGAAGCAGGGCAGAGGACACGGCGTCCCCTGCCCTGCTTCCCATCCGCGACCGGATCCCCGGCAATGCATCCCCCACGCAAAACATGGAAAAACACGACGAACAAAGAAAAATATGGGTTCCATAGATTCAAGGATCCAACAGGTGTGAACCCTGATCCACCATCCGCGTGCGGCTAGACAAAGTGGTATGTTTTTGCGGGGTTCCAGGCCCGACCATTGCAAACACCACGACCCGATCTCTGAACGACGCCGACGCCGGCGCCAGGCTCCCATGGCATGCAGCGGGAAGCCCGGGCGCCGGTTTGCGTCGCGCGGATGATTGCGCCCACCCGCAATCCCGCAGGTGTGGCATGCGTGGACGTCTGGGAAGGTCGATGGGGATGAAGAAAGCGTGGATCCTGCTCCTGGCCGCGTCCGTCATGGCGTGCGATGACGACGGCGGCACCGGGAGCACAGACAACGGCGGCGACCCGCGGTTCGCCGAGCCGATGCCCCCGGCGGCGGGCGTGGGCGTTCCCCGCACGGGGATCCTGCCGCAGGGCAACGTGTTCATGTCGCAGGTGAGCCTGGTGAACCTGGACAGCGGGTTCGCCCGCGTGCCGCTGTACCGCGGCACCCACAACGGCCAGCGCGTGTGGCACGTGCTGATGGACGCGTCGGACAGCGCCATCGCGGCGCAGCGCGGGCTGAACTTCGCGCCGCGGCTGGCGAACGCCGACCGCACCTGCCCGGCGTGCGTGCAGGACGTGACGCTCACCGGCGGCGCCGTGCCCGGCCCGGGGGTGACCGTGGCCTTCCAGGGGACGATCAACTTCGCGCCGCAGCGCATGCTCACGCCGGGGCCCACGGGCTTTCCGCCGCTGGTGGCGCAGCCGGGGGCGATGGGGATGACCGGCTACAGCGACCTGGTGCGCGTGGGGAACGTGGTGTACAACGCGCCGATCGTGGCCACCGGCAACGGGCCGTTCGACGTGGCCACGCACACGAACACGCACGACCGCGTGCTGCGGATGGACACGGTCGCGGGGACGGTGGACCTGCTGTTCGTGCGCGCGTTCGCCGGCGGGAAGGACATCATGTACTTCACCTTCGGCTCGAGCGACGAGACGGCGGCGACCATCGAGCGCGCGGCATTCGTGCCGGTGATGGCGGGGATCCCGTTCGCCAACGACGACCAGAACCCCGAGGGCTCGCGCGTGGCGCTGTGGACGTTCATCAACGGCAAGGCGGGCGCGTCGGTGCCCGTGACCGAGCGGCAGGGGCTGAACCACGTGATCATCGACGGCGCCAACGCGCGTGACGCGGCGCTGTCGAACATGATCGTGGCCGACTCGCTGCGGAACGGCGGCGACGCGCGCAACGTGCTGGGGACCTTCCCCACCTTCGACGATCCCGCGCTGCGCCGGCTGTACGTGCCGATCTGGGACGTGTTCGTGACCATGTGGCGCCCCGAGTTCGTCTCGTCCGGCCGCAACTTCGCGCAGACGGACGGCAACGTGATCCGCCAGCTGGCCGTGTTCGACGTGCTGACCAACCCCGGCGGGCGGATGCTGAACTCGGCCAACTTCATCGTCAACTGCCCGCCGTTCGCGTTCACCTACACGCGCCCGACCGGCCCCGTGGCCCCGCGTCCCCCCGGCCAGCCCTGAACGGCTCGACCCGGATGATGCACCGAGCATCGAGGCCCGCGCCGGCATCCCGGCGCGGGCCTCGCTTCGGGTACGAGCGGCGACAACCGCAGTGGCGCTGCGCGCGAGCCACGGAGGACACGGACGCCACGGTTCACGTCGTCGCGGTTACGTGGGCTCCGCATCCCTCCGTGGCCCCGTGTTCACCACCAGCGGCACAGGTCTCTGCATCGCACGCCGTTGCCGCGCGCCGCCGCCGCCGGTACGTTCCGCGCCGAAGCGGCGGAATCGCGCGGACGCAGGGCCATCGCCCGAACCAGCGCACTTTCGCACTCTCGCACTTTCGCACTCGTGTGTTTCGCATGTGGCTCGATGAGGTGAAGTTCGACGATCGCGGGCTGGTGCCCGTGGTGGCGCAGGACGCGGGGAGCGGCGAGGTGCTGATGCTCGCGTGGGCCAACGCCGAGGCGCTGCGCCTCACGCTGGAGACCGGGCGCGCGCACTACTGGAGCCGCTCCCGCGGCGAGCTGTGGAAGAAGGGCGAGACCAGCGGCCACGCGCAGACCGTGGCCGACGTGCGCCTCGATTGCGACGGCGACGCGATCCTCTACCGCGTGCACCAGGCGGGCGCCGCCTGCCACACCGGCGAGCGCAGCTGCTTCCACCGCACGGTGTCGGCCGAGGGCGAGCTCGCCCCCGCGCCCGACCCGCGCCCCGTGCTCGCCCGCGTGGACGCCATCGTGGGCGCGCGCCACGCGGAGCTGCCCGAGGGCTCGTACACCACCTACCTGTTCGCCCAGGGGATCGACAAGATCCTCAAGAAGGTGGGCGAAGAGGCGACCGAGACCATCATCGCCGCCAAGAACGAGGGCACCGGGCAGCTCCGCGCCGAGTCCGCCGACCTGCTCTATCACCTGATGGTGCTCTGGCGCGCGAAAGGCCTCCCGCTCGACGAGCTGTGGACGGAGCTGGACCAGCGCTTCGGGCAGGCGCCGCGCCAGGGATCGACCGACCCGGCCGCCCGCCGCTCGTCCGAGGTGGGGTGATCGGAGCGGGATGAACGGCCTCGCGCCTCCTCCGCCGATCTCCGGCAACGCCCAACGCAAATCGCCCCGGCGCGCCTGAATGGCCGCCGGGGCGAATCCCATCGTACCTCCGCACCTCCGTACCCCCCGTACCTACACGGCCGCCGTCGCCGGCGTGGCGACCATCACCGCGCGTGCCGCCGTGGCGGGGGTGAAGGCGGCGTCCAGGATCATCTCCTCGTCGCCGGGGTCCCGCCAGCCGCCGTCCAGCGGGTCGCCCCACTCCACGTGGGTGGGCTCCATCCGGTACGGCTGCACCCAGAACATCCGGGTTCCATAGCGGCAGCGCGCCTCGGCGATCAGCACCGGCCCGTGGGCCTCCGTCTCCGCCTCCATCGCCAGCAGCAGGCAGTCGGGCTTCTTGGTCGCCGCGTACCGGGCGATCACCCCCGAGAGCACCTCCGGGCTCACGCCGCCCAATCCCTCGGGAACGGGGATGCTCAGGGTGCGGAACTCCGGGCTGGCGTGCCCCGGCCGTTCGTGTACGCAGCGGACGCGTGGTGGAGTGTCGGAGCCATCCATCTTCGCGCGTCCGATGTCTTCCCGGACTTCTTCCACGAAGCGCGCCGCGAACCCGAGCACGCGCTCCATCTGGTGGATCCTGCTTCTTGGCACTGCGCTCTCCTGCTGCACTTCAGGACACTTTCGACGCGGAGGGCGATCATCGCCCAGGCGCCGCCGGACCCACGGTGGGAGTATGCAAGGCATCGGCCATGAGCCCCCGCTCACCGCCCCGTGCACGTGTCGTTCCCAAGGTGATCCAGAGAGCGCAAACCGATCGGCCGCACGGATTTGTTCACCCGGCGGAAAACTGCAGTTTGTTGGGATGTAAGAAAGTTTGTACCCCCGCGACGTATGAAGCGCGGGCGCGTCGTTCGAGAAACCAGGCGAGGACGTGGGGGATGGCGCGGAACGATCAGCGGCCGCGCCCGGCCGCTTCGACCACGGCGCGGCGGAGACGCGGCCACACGGCGGTGGCGTAGCGGAGGAAGTTGGCGCGCTCGTCCGGCAGGTCCGCCAGCCACGCCCAGGCGGCGAGCGAGCCCTTGCGCGTGTTGCACGCCTTGCACGCGGTCACGAGGTTGCCGGGCGAGTTGTCGCCCCCGCGCATCCGCGGCTGCACGTGGTCCAGCGACAGCTGCTCCGGCGGAAATAGGCCGGCGCAGTACACGCACCGGTTCTCGTCGCGCTCGAAGATCCGGTCGCGCAGGGAAAGGTCGGCGTCGCTCACGTGCGGCTCGGGACGGTGGATGGTGCGGGGGCCCTCACCCTGGCGGGCCGGCATCCCGCCGGTCCCGTCTCGCCTGTCCCTCTCCCGAATTGCAGGAGAGGGACCGGGGCGCTCGAGGCGGCGAGGAGGTCCTGGAGGTGGTTTCCCTTCTTCCACCGCATGACGAAGCGCCGATGGCGCGCTCGTCTGCATACGATATGGACGTGACCCATCGGAGGGCTATCGTAATTCATCCTCCCGAATTGGACGAAGAGATAAATCCGGGATGACTCATGTCGGGCCGTTGTAGCCGCGAATTCCATTCGCCCCTCGAACTCGCGTCTCCTACCCCCGCTCCACCTCGTACCCCATCGCCGTCAGCCGCCCGGCGATCTCGTCCACGTGGTCGGGGCCGCGGGTCTCCAGCGTCAGCGCGATCTCGGCCTCGGTCACCCACACCTCGCCGGTGCCGCGGCGGTGCTCCAGGCTCACGATGTTGGCGCCCGCGTCTCCCAGCTCCGCGGTCAGCAGCGCAAGCGCGCCGGGGCGGTCCTTCACCCGCACGTTCAGGTGCGCCATCCGCCCATCCTTCACCAGCCCGCGGTCGATGATGCGCGACACCAGCGTCACGTCCACGTTGCCGCCCGAGAGGAGCATCACCACGTTCTTCCCCACCAGCCCGCCCACGTGCCCGTACACGGCCGCCGCGACGGACGTCGCCGCCGCGGGCTCGGCCACGGTCTTCTCGCGCTCCAGCAGCAGGAGCACGGCGCTGGCGATCTCCTCCTCGTCCACCGTCACCAGCTCGTCCACGTAGCGCTCGATCAGCCCGAAGGTGTGCTCGCCGATCCGCCGCACGGCGATCCCGTCGGCGATGGTATCGGCGGGGGGGATGGTGACCAGCGAGCCCGCCTCGCGCGCGCGCAGCGCCGCCGGGAGCGCGCTCGACTCCACCCCGATCACCCGCACCTCGGGGCGGATCTCCTTGATCGCCAGGGCGATGCCGGCGATCAGCCCGCCGCCGCCCACGGGGACCACCACCACGTCCATCTCCGGGCACTGCTCCAGCAGCTCCAGCCCGATCGTCCCCTGCCCCGCGATCACCGCCTCCATGTCGAACGGGTGGATCAGCGCCTGCCCCTCGGTTTCGCGGATGCGCAGCGCCTCGGCCATCGCCTCGTCGTACACGGTGCCGTGGAGGACCACGCGGGCGCCGTAGCGGGCGGTGTTGCTCACCTTGATCAGCGGCGTGCGCTCGGGCATCACGATCGTCGCGGGGATCCCCAGCCGCCGCGCGTGGAACGCCACCCCCTGCGCGTGGTTCCCCGCGCTCGCCGCGATCACGCCGGCGCGCCGCTCGTCCGCGGTGAGCGCCAGCATGCTGTTGAGCGCGCCGCGCTCCTTGAACGAGCCGGTGCGCTGCAGGTTCTCGAACTTGAAGTACGCCCTGCCGCCGAACATCTCCCCGAACGCCTCCGACGGGGTGCACGGGGTCAGCACCAGCCGGTCACGGATGCGTTCACGGGCGAGGCGGATGTCGTTCAGCGTGGGCATGGACAAGGGGCACGGGTGCACGGAGAAAACGTTGCCGGATCGTACGCGACGTGATAACCTCTCCGCACGCGGCGGGCAAGTCGCCGCACGGAGTTACGCCGCCCGCACCACCTCCGGATTGACCGACGCACGCATCGCCGCCATCGAGGCGGCCCTGGCCTCGCGCCCGCCGATCCTGGCGCCCGCCGCGCCCGGCATGGCCCGCGCCGCCGTGGCGCTCCTCCTGCGCGCGCACCGGGGCCGGCTGGAGCTGCTCCTGATCCGCCGCGCCGAGCGCGAGGGCGACCCCTGGTCCGGCCACATGGCCCTCCCCGGCGGCCGCGCCCAGGCCGGCGACGACGGCATCCAGCACACCGCCGCGCGCGAGACCCTCGAGGAGGTGGGGATCGACGTCACCCGCGGGCGCCTCCTGGGCCAGCTCGACGACCTGGCGCCCCGCTCCGCGCGCATCCCCAGCATCGTGGTGTCGCCCTTCGTCTACCACGTTGCGGACGATGCGGAGCCCCGGCCCAACCACGAGGTGCAGCTCGCCCTCTGGATCGCCCTGGACGACCTGCTGCGCCCCGACACGGTGACCGAGTACCTGCACGAGCTCGCCGACGGCGCCACCCTCGCCTTCCCCGCGTTCGACGCCGGCGGGTACGCGGTCTGGGGGATGACGCACCGTATCGTGACAGGATTCCTGGAACTCTACGCACAAACTGAGTCACCGGGGAGCACGAGTTGAGCGGCCGCTGGCGTCTTTGGCACGGAGCCTTGCGTACTCTTCGTCCACCTCGGACATTGTGGACGTGCGTGGTCGGAGCGGGCCTGTGCGGGCGTCGCGTTCTCACGATCGTCGAAGCGTTCTGAAGCGAGGAAAACCGATGCCGCGCGAGCCGTTCACCCTTCGGCTCACCGAGCGCCAGGCCACCGCGCTGCGCGCCCTGGCCGAGCTCGAGGAGCTGCCGCCCGAGGTCTATGCGGCCGAGGTGCTGGTGAAGCACCTGTACCACGCCTACACCCCGGAGGTGGCCGCCCGCGCCGCCGGGGACTCGTCCGCGCCGGCCCGTCCGGAATGAAGCGCCACCCCAGCCCTCTCCTTTCATCGCGATGGAACAGAGCTCGTACGACTTCCTGAAACGCCTGCTGGACACGCCCGGCCCGTCGGGGTTCGAGACCGCCGCCGCCCGCGTGTGGCGCGCCGAGGCCGAGGGGATCGCCGACCGCGTGGAGGTGGACGTGCAGGGGAACTCCGCCGCCACCCTGGGCGACGGCGGCCCCCGCATCATGCTGGCCGGCCACATCGACGAGATCGGGCTGATGGTGACCCACGTCGACGACGACGGCTTCCTGTACGTGGACGGCATCGGCGGGTGGGACCCGCAGGTGCTGATCGGGCAGCGCATCCGCTTTCTCACGCGGAGCGGGCACGTGGTGGGCGTGGTGGGGAAGAAGCCGATCCACCTGATGAAGCCGGACGAGAAGGAGAAGGCGTCGAAGCTCACCGATCTGTGGGTCGACATCGGGGCCAGGGACCGCACCGCGGCGCTGGAGCGCGGCCTGCGCGTGGGCGACCCCGGCGTGGTGGACTCCACCTTCCTGGAGCTGGGGAGCGGGCTGTTCGCCAGCCGCAGCGCCGACAACCGCATCGGCGCCTTCGTGGTGCTCGAGGTGCTGCGCGCGCTGGCGGCGGGCGAGCGGCCGGGCGCCGAGGTGGTGGCCGTGGCCACCACGCAGGAGGAGATCGGCTTCCACGGCGGCGGCGCGCGGACCTCGGCGTTCGCGCTGGACCCGCGGGTGGCGCTGGTGGTGGACCTCACCTTCAGCACCGACGCGCCGGGGATCGAGAAGAAGCAGGTGGGCGAGCACAAGCTGGGGAGCGGCCCCGTGCTCTCGCGCGGCTCGGCGATCCACCCGCTCGTCTTCGAGCGCCTGGCCGAGATCGCCGAGGCCGAGGGGATCCCCTACACCATCGCCGCCTCGCCGCGCTTCACCAGCACCGACGCCGACGCCATCTACCTGCAGCGCGCGGGCGTGGCCACCGGCGTGGTCTCCGTCCCCAACCGCTACATGCACTCGCCCAACGAGGTGGTGGCGGTGGATGACGTGGACGCCACCGTACGCCTTCTCGCCGCCTTCTGCCGCGCGCTCAAGAACGACGACGACTTCATCCCGCGGTAGATACTCCCTCCCGCGGCCTCACAAGGATCGAGGTCGATCGACGGATCGGAACGGGGAGATCGGGATCGAGGTCGATCGACGGGCGGCGGATCGGCGCCGGATGATACCAGCGAACCCCTCGGCCGCGGAATGCGGGCGAGGGGTTCGTTGCGTGGGGGCGGGCGCCGCGGGGGGCCCTCACCCTGGCGGGCCGGCGTCCCGCCGGGCCCGTCCAGCCTGTCCCTCTCCCGTAAACAGCACGGGAGAGGGACCTGGGCTCGCTTCGCTGGCGGCTACGTCGATGGCGGGGCCAGATGCGGTGCGGTCCGGCAGCCTCGCGCGGTTTGCGAGGCGTTCCGTGCTTGTCGCCGCGGCTCGAGCGGCCGGTGCACGGGACCGGCGCCGCTCAGAACGCCCAGTTGCCGCTGACGCTGAAGGCGGTGTAGCGGTAGCCGCCGCCCGCGTCGGTGGGCGACAGGCGCTGCAGGCCGGCGTTGGCGTAGGCGGCGCTCACGCCGATGCGGCGGCCGGGGCCCACGGCGTAGCTCACGCCGCCGGTGGTGCGGAAGGTGGCGGTGCGCTCGCCGCCCTCGCCCACCTGCTGCACGCCGGGGGCGAGCTCGGCGTTGATCCCCCACTTCCGCCACTCGCGGCTCACCCGCCCCAGCGCCTCGCCGATCCAGTACAGCTCCGGGTCGAAGTAGCCGTCGCTCAGGTCCTTCTCGAACCCGAACGCCCGCCCCGCCGCGCCGAGGGTGAAGAAGCGCGCCAGGCGCCGGGTGACGGCCACGTTCCCGTTCGTCCGCCGGTTGGTCTCGCCCGACACGTGGCCGTGGAAGTCCGCGCCCCCGCCACCGGCCGAGATCGCCCACCCCTGCGCGGGGACGAGCGTGGCCGCCAGGTTCAGCTCGTCCACGTCCACCTCGCGCTGGATCAGGAGCGCGGTCGCGTCGAGCGGCGTGTGCGCGTACGCGAGCGTGGCGGTGAGCGGGTACCGCGCGGGGGACGACACCAACGCCCTCCAGCTGGCGCGCGCGTCCTCGCCCTCGCGGTCGGTCTGCGTCAGGCCGCCGCCGCCCAGCAGCCACCACCCGGGCTCCAGCTGCGTGCGCAGCGCCAGCGCGATCCCGCGGCCGCTCCCGTCGGCGATCGGCGAATCCTCGACGCGCGTCTCGCGCAGGTAGCCGTCGGCGCGGATCTCCACCCGCGGGTGCGGGCGGAAGGCCGCGCCGGAGCTGAGGGTGGCGATGCGGTTGCCGTCCGAGTCGGTCTCGTAGGTGAACGCGGGCGCCACGCTGGGCTGCAGCGGCAGGCGCGTCCACGCGAGCTCGGTGCGGGCGTCGCGGTCGGTGGGCGCCACGCGCACGGCGTGCCGCGCGGCCGCGAGCGCCGCCGCGTCGCGCCCCTGCCAGCGCAGCGTCTGCGACAGGCCCACGAGCGCGGCCGGGTCGTCGGGGTTGCGGGCGAGCGCGGCGCGCCAGCGGCGCTCGGCCTGCAGCAGGTCGCCGCGCCAGGCGGCCACGCGCGCCAGCCCGTTCAGCCCCTCGGCGTCGTTGCGGTTCAGCGCCAGCAGGCGGCCGTAGACCACCTCGGCCGAATCCAGCCGCCCCGCCCACCCCAGCACCTGCGCCATCCCCAGCAGCGCGTCGCGGTCGTTGGGGTTGCGGCGCAGGATGGAGTCGTACGCCGCCTCGGCCGCGCCGAAGCGGCTGGCCCAGCTCAGCACCCGCGCGCGCTCCAGGTCGACCCCGCGGTCGCCGGGGCTGATCTCCAGCACGCGGCCATAGGTGCGCAGCGACGCGTCGTACTCGCCCGCCCACGACAGGAACTGCGCGCGCGCCTGCAGCGCCGGGAGGTACGCCGAGTTCGCGGTGATCAGCGGCTCCAGCGCCGACGCCGCGCCCGCCGGGTCGCCGCGGTTGGCCTGCACGCGGGCGCGGTCCACCTGCGTCTCCAGGTCGCGCGGGTCCAGCCGGGCGGCGCGGTCCAGCAGCACCAGCGCCTCGTCGTTGCGGCCGGCCCAGGCGCGCGCCAGCCCCAGGCGGTGAAGCGCGCGCACGTCGTTGCTGTCGCGCTGCACGCGCGCCTCGTACAGGCGCGCGGCCTCTTCCACGTTGCCGGCGCCCCAGGCGCGGTCGGCCGCGTCCTGCGCGCGCGCCGGCGTGGCGGCCAGCGCGAGCGCGGCGGCGGCGAGGAGGATGCGGGTCGTGCGGCTCATCGTCCTCCCTGCATCACGGGCGGGTTCATGGTGCGGAAAGCGTCGCGCATGGCGTTGTAGACGGGGCGCACCACCTCGCGGTACCTCGGCTGCTCCCAGGTGGGCCAGGTGTACTGCGCCACGTCGGCCGCGCGGGCGGCGGCGGGCCACTGCGTGAGCCGCTCCCCCTGGCGCATGGCGGCCACGATGCGGATCCCCGGCACGGTCCGCGTGCCGAAGTCGCTTCCCTCGCGGGCGCCGGCGGCGTCCTGCAGCACGCGGCGCTCGCTGGGGTCGGTGAAGTTCAGCAGCATCCAGGGGATGCGCACCTCGAACACGCCGCGATCCAGCATCTGCCACTCGCCGTCGGGCGGCTCGCCCTGGCGCAGGATCCCGCGGTCGTAGCCGAAGCCGGCGTACTCCGTTCCATCACGCCCGAAGCGGCGGCGGTTGGTGACCACCCGCAGCGAATCGTACACCCCGTCTTCATTGGCGCGGGTGATGAACGGCCGATTGTAGCGGCTCTGGTAGCGCCCCTCGAAGTAGCCCGGAAGCGCGTGCTCGATGCGCGGCGGCGAGTTGGGCCGCCCGGGGATCTGCTCCACCAGGTCGACGGCGATCGGGTTGGAGGCGGGGTCGGCCAGGAGCCGCGCCTCGTTGCGCGTGGCGTGCAGCGCGAACTCCACCCCCACCGGGAGCCGCGCGCCCACCCGCCCCGGCCAGCGGAAGTCGCCCGCCGCGGGGTCGATCACGTCGAAGCCGAGGTAGAGGTCGTCCGGGACACGCCCGTCCGCCGTCTCCACCTCCACCCAGAGGTACGCCTCGTCGCTGGTGACGCGCACCGTGCCCTCGGGCGTCTGGTAGAGCGGGCGGACGCGCTTCCAGCCGTCGGCGCGCTGGGCCAGCGTGGCGCCGGGAACCACCTCGCCCGGGTACTCGGCCAGCATCCCGTAGTGCTGCTCGGCATCCAGCCGGTTGAGCCAGAGGCGGTTGCGCTCCAGCGGGATCTCGAAGTCGATCACGATCCAGTTCTTCTTGAACCACTCGTCGATCCACGCGAAGATCGCGCTCCCCGCCATCCCGGCCTCGGCGATCTCGCGCGTGAGGCGCGCGTCGACCTGGGCCATCTCCTGCTCGTTGTGCCCGCCGTGGTGCCACCCCTGCGGCTGGAGGTGCGCGCTCCCCGACGACGCGGGAACGCCGTACTCCGAGATGACGACCGGCATCCCCGGGTGGTGCGCCTTGAGCTCGCGCAGGTAGCCGAAGTAGTTGGAGCGGCCCTCGCTGCTGGACGCGCGGTTGTAGCCGGGGTCCAGCACCATGAAGTCCGGATAGTACGGATAGGCGTGGAAGCTGGCGAAGTAGCCGGCCGGGTACGCCGCCGTGGTCTTCACCAGCGACGCGTCCAGGTCGATGCGGTCGTTGTCGTACTCCAGCGGCTTGCGGTCGATGCGCTCGCCCAGCCGCGTGCGGATGGCGATCTCCTCGTCCACCGTGCTCTCGGTGGGGTGATGCAGCGGGTCGAGCGTGGGCCAGTTGGTGTAGGCCACGGGGCGCATGGCGTGGTACTTCCGCGCCTCGTACGCCACGATGTGCTCGCACGCCTTCCCCAGCCACGCGTCCATCGGCGTGCCGCCGTGCACGGTCAGGTAGCGCCCGTTGAAGGTGGTGTCGCCCGGGTGCTTCTCGTTGTGGTTGCCGGCGGAGTAGGGCTCCCACTCACGCCCGATGATCCACGCCAGCACCCAGGGGCTCACGTCGGCCGTGTACTGGCCGGCCGAGTGGCCGGGGCGGGGCGCCTGGTCCAGCCGCCCGTGGAGGAGGTCCACCACGCGCTCCATCTCGCCGAAGAACTGCCCCTCCCACTCGCGCCCCGCGAAGTCGTCGTCTTCCGGCAGCTCCGTCCACACGCCGTGGATGATCCAGAGCGGGTTGCTCCGGTGCGTGCTGTTGTACGCGTACAGCGCCCGGTAGAAGTGCGGCGGGTGGATGGTGTACACGCGGACGCTGTTGGCGCCCATCCCCACCATCTGCTCGATCCAGCGGGCGTAGGTGGCGCTGTCGGGGAACTCGCTGGGGTGATGCCCCGGCGTGGCCGCGCCCAGGTTGACGCCCTTGATGTAGAACGGCTCCCACCCGCGCGCCGTGCGCACCTCGAAGCGGTCGCCGTGCGTGCGCGAGGGGTAGACCATGGTGTCGGGGATCACCAGCGGGGCGCGCTGGATGACGACCGCCTCGGCCCCCAGGCGCGCCAGGTAGTCGCGCGCGTCCTGGTTGGCGGGGTCGATGCGCCGCACCCGCGTGAACGCCGTCCGCGCCGCGGCCTGGTCGCCCGCGCGCCACGCCGCGATCCCGGTGCCGACCAGCGCGTCCACGTCGTTCGGCCGCTCCGCCGTCACCGTCTCGAACGAGCGCCGCGCCCCCGCCACGTCGCCGTTGCGGAGGAGGACGTAGCCGAGGCCGGTGCGCGCGCCCAGGTGCCGCGGGCACTGCCGCAGCGCCGCCTCGAAGGCGGTGCGCGCCGCGGCCATGTCGTTGGCGCGGTACGCCGTCCACCCGCGCTCCACCGTGGGGTTGGCCACGTCCGGACACGCCTGCGCGGTGGAGGGAACGCGTTCGGCCGCGCCGAGCGCCGGGAGCGCCGCCCCGGCCAGCATCGCGCCGCCCGCCGCGATCGCCGCCACCACCCTCGCCCGCGCGAACCCGCGGACCGCTACTTCACGTGAGATGAACCGCATCAAGCTCCCTCTACTGCTGGACTTGCAAAACACCACCCGAGGTTGATTCGAGTGGTCTCCATTGGGCGACCCGAGATTCCGTACGCCGAAGGAGTGACCGTGCGGACCCCGGTGCCGCGGCCCCCCTCCCTGACCCTCCCCCGCGCTCCGCGGGTGACGCATTCCTCGGCTTCGGCTCGCTGCGACGGTGGTGTCGCTGCGGCGGCGTCTCCTTGGTCGGGCTCCCCGCCCTACGCCCGCACCTTCGAGCCCGCGTCCGTGGCGTCGGCCCCGGGGCCGGGCTCGGGCCTGGGCTTCTGCGTGGCGGTGAAGCCCTTGCGCTCCATCTTTCCCCACTGCTGGCTGCCGCGGAGGTAGTTCCACATCCCCTTCAGCCGCCAGAGCACCGTCAGCTGGCGATAGCCCAGGTTCTCGAGCAACGCCCACACCACCAGCATCACCCGGTCGCCGAAGGTGTGATAACGGTGGAAGTTCATCTCCTCCAGCACCAGCGCGGTGAGGGTGAGCAGCGCGCCCAGCCCGTACGCGGTGAGGAAGAAGAGGATCGCGAACGGCCAGTTGATGGCGCCCAGCACCAGCCCCAGGATCACCCCCACCAGGCCCACGAACTCCACCACCGGCGCCAGCATCTCGTTGAACACGAAGTACGGGTAGACGATGGTGCCCATCCGCCCGTACCTGGGGTTGAGGAAGAGGCCGCGGTGGCGCCAGAGCACGTCGGCCAGGCCGCGCTGCCAGCGGTCGCGCTGGCGGCTGAGCACGCGCAGGCTCGACGGCGCCTCGGTCCACGCCACCGGGTCGGGGATGAAGTCCACGCGGTGCGCCCCGCCCTGCTCGTAGCCGATGCGGCGCAGGCGCAGGACCAGCTCCATGTCCTCGCCCACGGTCTCGTGCAGGTAGCCGCCGGCGGCCAGCATCAGGTCGCGCCGGAAGAGGCCGAAGGCGCCGGAGATGATCAGGTTCCCGCCCAGCCGGTTCCACCCCAGCCGCCCGAAGAGGAAGGCGCGCAGGTACTCCACCACCTGGAAGCCGGGGATGGCCCTCCGCGGCACCCGCGTTTCCATGATGCGCCCGCTCTCCACCCGGCTGGCGTTGGCGATGCGGATGGTGCCGCCCGCCGCGATCACCTTGTCGTCGTCGATGAACGGGCGCACCATGCGGATCAGCGCGTCGGGCTCGATCAGCGTGTCGGCGTCGATGGCGCACACCAGCTCGCCGGTGGCCAGGTTGAGCCCGGCGTTCAGCGCGTCGGCCTTGCCGCCGTTCTTCTTGTCGACCACCACCAGGTTGGGGTGCGTGCGCGACCGGTAGAGCGCGACGACCTCGGCCGAGCTGACGCGGCGGGGGAAGATGGGGTGGATGGGGGCCAGGTCGAACTGGTCGATCATCACCGCCATCGTCTCGTCGCGCGAGCCGTCGTTGACGACCACCACCTCGAGGTTGGGATAGTACAGCGCCAGGAGCGCGCGCACGCTCTCGCCGATGGTGGCGGCCTCGTTGTAGGCGGGCGCGAGCATGCTGATGCCGGGGACCACGCGCGAGCCCAGCATCTTCCACCGCGCCTGGCCGCGGGAAAGGAGGGCGTGGCGGCGCATCTCCAGGCTGGCGCTGACCAGGAGGATGAAGTACCAGCCGTTGACGACCAGGAAGTAGACCAGGATCGCCAGCTCGAGCTTGACCAGGACCCAGGCCGCGATCTCGGAAGCGCTCATCGGTACTGGTCCCGCTCGGCGGTGGTCTCGGGCATGTCCAGCACCTGCCGCGCGATATCGGCGGCGAAGCGGTCGGGGTCCTCCAGCGCGCGGCGCAGCATCAGCAGCCCGGGGCTCCCCAGGCGGCGCATGGCCAGCGCGCTCTGGCTGCGCACGATCCACGCGGGGTCGCGCAGCATGCGCGACAGGATGCTGGCGGCCGGCCAGTGCCCCAGCCGCCCCAGCGACGCGGCCGCGGCGGCGCGCACCGCCGCGTCGGGGTCGCCCAGCAGCCCCTCCAGCCGCCGCACCAGCGCGTCGCCGCCGATGGCGCCGGCCAGCGCCGCGGCCAGCGCGCGCACCCGCGGCTGGGGGTCGCCGCAGAGGCGCTCGGCGGCGGCGGCGAAGCGCGGCTCGGCCATCCCCGCCGCCACCTCCAGCGCCGGCTCGGCCTGCGCGCCGGAGTGCGTTTCCAGGTAGGCGGCGAGCGCGGGGATCACCGGCGTGCCGATGCGCAGCAGCGAGTCGCGCAGCACCCAGCTCCCCACCGCGTCCGGGGTCTCCAGCAGCAGGACCAGCGTCTTGACGATCGCGGGGCTGCCATGCTCACCCGCCCACTCGGCGGCCTCGGCGCGTACGGCGGGGTGACGGTCCAGCAGCAGCTGTGGGACCACGTCGGTGCCGCCGCCCACGGCGGTGAGCAGGCGCACGCCGCGCAGCCGCTTCCACCACTTGCGGCTCTGGCACATCCGCTCGGCGGCGCGCGCCAGCCCGATGTCGTGCGCGAGCACGGCCAGGCGCTGCCGCTGCGTGCCCGCCATGCTGGGCATCAGCTCCACGAAGAGCCGCACCTGCAGCCGCTGCGGAAGCGCGCGGAGGAGCGCCACGTCGGCGTCGTTCACGCGCGGGCTCACGCCCACGGCGGCCAGCGCCACGCGCCCGCGCTCCAGCAGCGGCCGCGCGCGCGCCTCGCGCCACGCGGCCCGCGCCGCGTGCCCGAAGATCAGCGCCAGCGCCGTGGCGCTGCCGATCCCGATCACCACCAGCGCCACGTCGAGCAGGCGAATGGAATCCATCAGCCGTGCCTCCGGCGCGAGACCGGGAGCGCACGAAGCGCGCGGCGGACCCGCGGGCCACGTGCGCGCGGCGGGCGCGGGGGCGCGGGCGGCGCCGCCACGGGGTCACGCGGAGGAACGGGGGAACGGAGGAGGAACGGGCGAAGCACGGTCCCGCGCGGCCACGCGACCGGCGGTGCCGGCGGAAACGCTGGCGTGGACGGAACGAGGCGATGCGTGAGGGATGCGCGCCCGGCCCGGCCCGGAGCGGAGCGGAGGGACACGCCCGACCCGGCGGCTCGGCCAGAATGGACGGTGCCGCTCATGCCATCATCGTCCGGCGGATGCGCTGCAGCAGGATGGGGATGCTGAACGGCTTGCTGACGTGGTCGAAGGCGCCTTCCTCGAGCGCCTGGACGACCTCGGCCTCGTGCGCGCGCACGGTCAGCACGATCACGCGGGTGCGCTCGAGCACGCGGTCGCGCGCCAGGCGGCGGAGCACGGCGTGGCCGTCCATCCCCGGCAGGTCCACGTCGAGGAGGACCAGGCGCGCGCGCAGCTCGGGGCGTGAGCCGGTGAGCGCCTCGGCCGCCTCGCGCCCGTCAGCGATCCAGCGCGAGCTGTAGCCGCGCGTCTCGAGCGCGTGGAGGAGGAGGCGGGCGAGGGCGGGATCGTCTTCGACCACCACCACGTCCAGCTGGGTGACACGGTCCGGCCGGTCGGCCGTCCATCCGGCGGGGATCACGCGGTCGCGCCCCGCCTGCTTGGCCTGGTAGAGCGTGGCGTCGGCCACGCGGTAGAGCGCCGGCAGGTCGTCGCCATCGACCGGGAACTGCGCGATCCCGGCGCTGAAGGTGACGCGGAGCGGCTCGGCGCCGGGGAGATCGAAGGGCTCCGCGCGCAGCTGCTCCAGCACCGCCTCGAGCCGGCGGACGGCGTCTTCCTTGTCCATCCCGTACATCCCCACCACGAACTCCTCGCCGCCCCAGCGCGCCACCACGTCTTCGGCGCGGAAGCCGCGCTCCAGCAGGCGGGCCACGCGGCGCAGCACCTCGTCGCCCATCCCGTGGCCGTAGCGGTCGTTGACCAGCTTGAAGTGGTCCAGGTCCAGCAGCGCCAGGGCGAAGGGCTGGCGGTTGCGCACGGCCAGGTGCATCAGCTGCCCCATCAGCTCGTCGCTGCGCCGGCGGTTGGCCACGCCGGTGAGCGGGTCGCTGTCAGCCAGCGCGCGGTGCAGCTGGACCCGCTCCAGCCGGTTGGTGACGCGGGTCACCAGCTCGGGGCCCACGAAGGGCTTGGCCACGTAGTCGTCGGCCCCGGCGGAGAAGACGCGCTGCACCGTCTCGGCCTCGGTCCGCGCGGTGAGGAAGATGACGGGGGTGGCGCTCCAGCGCGCGTCGTTGCGCATCACCCGGCAGAGCTCGATCCCGCTCACGCGCGGCATGTCGATGTCGAGGAGCACCGCGTCGGGGCACACCTCCTCGAGCGACTCCCAGAACCGCTCGGGGTTGTCGAGGACGTGGACCTCCACGCCCGCCGGATCCAGCAGGCGCTGCACCGCGTCGAGGATCACGGGGTCGTCGTCGACGGCGAGGACGCAGGAGCGTCGCTGCTGCCCCAGGTGGAGCACGCCGGTGACCGCGTCGACCGCGGTCTGCGGGGCGATCGGCTTCTGCAGGAAGCCCACGCCGCCCAGCCGCGCCACCTCCACGCGGTCGGCGAACGCCCCGCTCCCGGTGAGCACCACCACGGGGATGCGGGGGGAATGGGCGGAGAGCTCGGCCAGCAGCTCCAGCCCGTGCCGCGCCCCATCCTCGAACGAGAGGTTCAGGAGCACGGCGGCGGGGCGCTCGTCGGCCACGGCCACGCGCGCGTCGGCCACGTTGCGGGCCAGGCGCGTGCGCATCGCCCGCGCGCTCGCCTCCATCGAGATGCGCTCGGCGAGCTCGGCGTCGTCGTCCACCACGAGCAGGAGCGGGGTGGCGCGAACCTGCGCGCGCGAGGGACGCGTGTCGCCACCCGCCGCGCGCGGCATCTCGGTCAGGGGCGAGGGCGGGCGCGCCAGCTCGCGGCGCAGCGCCACGGCGGCGTCGGTCAGCCGCAGCGCCTCGGCCTGCCCCAGCGGCGCGCTCCCCTGCAGCAGCGTCTCCACCTCGCGCGCCACCCGCGACCCCTGCGCGAAGCCGAAGGTGCCGACGGAGCCGGCCAGCTTGTGCGCCTCGCGCTCGGCGTGGCGCCGCTCCTCCTCGGTCAGCCGCCCTTCGAGCACCGCGATAGCGGCGTTCTCGATGGCGTCGACGCGCGCGGTCACGGGGCCGCGGAAGCGCTCCCACGCCTTGCGCACCGCCTCGCCCAGCGCGTCGGCCGGGGCCGCGCCGCCGCCGTCGGCCGACGTGTCGGCCACGGGCTCGGCGCCGAGCACGGCGGCGGCCTCGCGCACCAGCGCCTGCCGGTCGATCGGGTGCGAGAAGGTGCGGGTGACCCCGCGGGCCTGGAGGGTGCCGTCGTCCAGCGCGCCGCCGCCGCGGGGAAGGCAGAGGAAGATGGGGGGAAGCGCGGGCGCGCCGTCGAGCACGCCGCCGGGCCCACCGGGGATCTCGTGGTCGAGGAGGAGGAGCGACCACGCCCCGCCCGAGAGCTGGGCGCGCGCGGCGGCCGCGTCGGGCGCGGTCTCGACCGTGACGCCGCGGAGCTGGCGGGCCAGGAACGAGGCCACGCCGTCTTCGAACCCGGCCACCAGCACGCGCGCCGGCTGGGCCGGCGCGCTCACTCCCGCCACCCCAGGGCGCTGGAGACCTGGTTGGCCAGCTCCATGGGGTCGAAGGGCTTGGCCAGCACGCCGGCCACGGAGAGCCCCTCGAAGCGGCGCCGGTCGGCCGGCTGCACCTTGGCGGTGAGCAGGATCACGGGGATCCCCGCGGTCCGCGGGTCGTCCTGCAGGCGCAGGGCGGTGGCCGGGCCATCCATCACCGGCATCATCACGTCGAGCAGGATGGCGTCGGGTACGTGCTCCGCCGCCAGCCGCAGCCCCTCTTCGCCGTTGCGCGCGGGGATCACCTCCCACCCCGCCACCATCTCCAGCGACATCTGCGCGACCTCGCGGATGTCGTCTTCGTCGTCCACGATCAGGATGCGTCGGCTCATTCTTCCGGTATGCCCTTTCCCACCTCCACGCGCCCCCGGCATGCATACGCCGCCGGGGCGTGGAGCGGATTCATCGGTCCGCTCTCGAAATCCGACCTCTACGACATGAAAACCACACGCGCGATCGCGCGCCGCCTCCCGTCCGCCCGGCAACGGGGCGGAGGGATGCAGGCCGATCGTGCGCACGCGCCGCCGGAACCGGCGCATGGCATCCCGAACATGTGGCAAAGGGCGCGCCGCCGTGTCAGGATGTGGCGCCCTCGTGCCCCTCCAGCAGCGCCATCACGCGCCGTTCCAGCTCCACCGGCTCCACGCGGCTCTTGGTGAGCACCTCCACCCCGGCCACGCGCAGGCGCTCGCGCTCGGCCTCGTTCAGGTCGAGCGCGGTGTAGGCCACGATCGGCACCGCGCGGAGCCCGGCATCGTGGCGGAAGCGCTCGGCCAGCCAGTATCCGTCGCCATCGGGAATGGCGATGTCGAGCACCACCGCGTCGGGGCGCCGGTGCCGGGCCTCGCGCCAGGCGGTCTCGCCGCTCCCGGCCACGTGGCTCACCACGCCGCGCCGCTCGAAGGTCTCGGCCAGCACGCCGGCCAGGTCCTCGTCGTCTTCCACCACCAGCACGTGCAGCTGGCCGTCGCCGGGCGCGGCGGCGATCTCGCCCTCCTCGTCGCCCGGGGCCAAGCCCTCGCCGGCCATCTGCGCCGGGGCGCTGAGGGGGAGGGTGAAGATGAAGGTGCTTCCCTGGCCCGGCTCGCTCTCGGCCCAGATGCGGCCGCCGTGCTGCCCCACGATGCTGCGGCAGATGGCCAGCCCCAGCCCGGTGCCGCCCTTCTGCCGGCTGTCGGAGCTGTCGACCTGCTGGAAGCGTTCGAAGATGCTTTCCAGCCGGTCGTGCGGGATGCCGCGCCCCTGGTCGATCACGCGGAAGACCGCGTTGCCGGCATCGGGTTCCACCGTCACCTGCACCTGCGTTTCCTGCGGACTGAACTTGATGGCGTTGGAGATCAGGTTGGTGAGCACCTGGAGGATGCGGTCGGAGTCGGCGACCAGGTGCAGCGGCTCGGCCCACACGTACAGCTCCACCCCGGCGCGCTCGGCCATCTGCAGCATCACCTCCACGGCGCCCTGGGCCAGCTCGGCGGCGTTCACCGGGCCGGGCTCCATCGCCACCTTGCCGCTCTCGATCCGCTCGATGTCGAGGATGTCGTTGATCAGGCGGATCAGCCGGTCGGTGTTCTGCACGGCGATGTCGAGCATCCGCTGCCCGCGCTCGGGGATGCCGCCCGCCTTGCCGGCGGCGAGCAGCCCCAGCGAGCCGCGGATGGCGGTGAGCGGCGTGCGCAGCTCGTGGCTGACCACCGAGATGAACTCGTCCTTCATCCGGTCCACCTCGCGCCGCTCGGTGACGTCGCGGAAGGTGATCACCGCGCCGGCGATGTGGTTCTCCTCCACGATCGGCGTGCAGGTGAACTCCACCGGAAAGCGGCCGCCGTTGGCGCGGCGGAAGGCGGCATCGGTCACGGTGCGCGGCTGCCCGCTGAGGAGCGCGGCGCGCACCGGGTCCTCGCCGTTGGCGCGGGAGAGGAGCGTGGCCTCGTACGGGCGGCCGGGAAGGTCGTCGGCCGCGTAGCCCAGCATGGCGGCGGCGGCGGGGTTCACGAAGGTGGTGTAGCCGTGCGCGTCGATCCCGTAGATCCCCTCGGCGGCGGCGTTCAGGATCAGCTCGTTCTGCCGCGCCAGCCGCTCGGCCGCCTGCCGCGCCAGGATGCGCTCGGCGGCCTCGCCGCGCAGCAGTTCGTTGGCCTCGCGCAGCCGCACCGTGCGCCGCAGCACCAGCGCCCCCGAGGCGACCGCCAGGAGAACGGCGAGGAGGCCGCCGGCCAGCACCAGCGCGGCGGTGCGGCGCTCCAGCGAGCGCGCGGTCTCGGCGCGCTCGCGCACGAGCAGGAACTCGGTGCGCTGCAGCGCGGCGACGGTGGCGCGGATGGAATCGGCCAGCACGCGCCGCGCGGTGAAGGCCGCCGTGTCGCGGGCGGCGGCGAGCGCGACCGCGTCGCCCGCGGAGGCCCGCATCACGGGCGCCTGCAGCGCGCGGAAGCTGTCCGAGAGCGCCGACAGGCGCGCAAGCCGCTGCTGCTGCGCGGCGTTGTCGGAGGTGAGGGCGCGCAGCGCCTGCTCGTGCCGTTCCCACTCCGCCATTCCGCCGCGCCACGCGCCGCCGAAGCGGGTGTCGCCGGTCAGCGCGAAGCCGCGGAAGGCGGTCTCCATCTCGGCCTGCGCGGCGGTGAGCCCCTCGGCCTCGCTGATCGCCTGGTAGGTGTGGATGCTCCAGCGGTTCGCGTCGGCCAGCTCGTGGAACGCCGTGTTGGCGAGCACCACCAGCCCCACCAGAAGCACGAAGAGCACGCCCAGCATGGCCAGGAGCGCGTACGGCCCGCGGGAGCGTGGGGTGGGAGCGGCGCCGGAACCGGGATCGGGCACGGGAAGTCGGCTGGAGGGGCGAACGTGGCGTGAGAATATGCGCAGCAAGCAAACGCCCCGTCGAGGTCTTCGCAAGGGATGCCACGCCGGGGCGGGCGGGGTATGCAAGGACGGTGCGAGAGTGCGAGAGTGCGAAAGTGCGAAAGTGCGAAAGTGCGAAAGTGCGAAAGTGCGAAAGTGCTGGGTGCTGGGGGCTGGGTGC
>Ga0247773_1000176_pt1 | contig 31220 bp, 29 predicted proteins | sample UWRJL092311B6_FD_179934 | JGI IMG/M metagenome (GOLD analysis project Ga0247773, IMG submission 179934) | Plant litter microbial communities from Arlington Agricultural Research Station in Wisconsin, United States - UWRJ-L092-311B-6 | ecosystem: Environmental > Terrestrial > Plant litter >... | reverse complement strand
CGACTACCTGCTCGTCTCGGTGGGCCGGCGGGCGTACACCGAGGGGATGGGCTTCGAGGAGCAGGGGATCCGCCTGGAGCGCGGCGTGATCCAGGTGGACGAGCGCTACCACACCGGCGTGGGCAACGTCTACGCGATCGGCGACGCCATCGGCGGGCGGATGCTGGCGCACAAGGCCGAGGACGAGGGCGTGGCCGCGGTGGAGTTCGCCGCGGGGAAGCACGGCCACGTGAACTACGACGCGGTGGCCAACGTCGTCTACACCTGGCCCGAGATCGCCTCCGTCGGCAGCACCGAGGAGGAGCTGAAGACGGCCGGGCAGGAGTACAAGGTCGGCAAGTTCCCCTTCAGCGCCAACGGCCGCGCCAAGGCGATGGCCGAGCCCGACGGCTTCGTGAAGGTGCTGGCCGATCCGAAGAGCGACCGGGTGCTGGGCCTCCACATCCTGGGCCCGCGCGCCTCGGACATGATCGCCGAGGGCGCGCTGGCGGTGGAGTTCCAGGGCGCGGCCGAAGACATCGCGCGCACGGTGCACGCGCACCCCACGCTCCCCGAGGCGGTGCGCGAGGCCGCGCTGGCGGTGGCCGGGCGCGCCATCCACATCTGACCGATTCCGCTCGCCCGCGAGACGCTGGCGCCGTTCTGGAACGGCGCTCGCGGGGGTGTGGGCGGACCTGGCGATTTCACGCTCAACGAGACGACACGCGGAACCATGAGCAACTTGCAGCTGGAAGAACAGGACTCGGCCCTGCTGGCCGACGTGATCCGGTCGTACCTGAACGAACTGCACAGCGAGATCACGCACACCGACGACTACGACCTGCGCCAGGCGCTTCACCGCAAGCAGGAGCGCCTGCAGGCCCTGCTGGGGCAGCTGGACGGCAAGACCTCCTGAGCCGGCCGCACCACGAACGCGAACGCCGCGTCCTCCCCCGTGGAGGGCGCGGCGTTTGTCGTGGGGCCGGTTATGTGTAGATTCGGGTGAACCATTCACCCGATCGGGGAACGCACCTCGTGGACCGAGTCGACAACCGCACCGGCATCTTCCACACGATCGGCGGCGAGACGCGCGAGATCTGCGTGGAGCTGCCGGATCGCGGTCTGCTGGCGAGCTATGCCGGCTGGGATTCCGCGCGCCGCTTGCGGGCCGCGGCGGAGGAGACGCGGGCGATGCTGCTGGGCGTGGCGGCGCAGCTCCAGGCGCTTCACCCCGACTGGCCGCGCGAGCAGGTGGAGCGCGAGGTGGCGCGGAGGCAGCGTGAAGGTCGCGTTTGACCTTCTCGCCGAGATCGCGCGGACGTGCGAGGAGCTCGGGATCCCGTACGCCGTCGGCGGGTCGATGGCGTCGATGACGTACGGCGAGCTCCGCACCACGCGCGACGTGGACGTGGTGGTGAGCCTGCGCGGCGTGGACGTCGCCAGGCTGCTCGCGCGCTTTCCACGGTCCGATTACTACCACGACGAGCAGGCCGCGCTCGAAGCCGTACGCACCGGCGGCGAGTTCAACATCGTCGACAACGAGCGTGGCCTGAAGATCGACCTGTTCGTGGCCAACGACGACATCGCGGACCAGCAGATCGCGCACGCCCGGCGGCTTCCCCTCCCCTTCGGCGGCACCGCGATGTTCTCCGCGCCCGAGGAGCTGATCCTCCGAAAGATGGAGTTCTATTCCTTCGGATGGACGGAGAAGCACCTCCGCGACATCGCCGGGATGCTCGACCGCCCCGGCGCCGAGATCGACGAAGCGCGGATCGAGTCCCTTGCCGCGGCACATGGACTGGCCAACGTGTGGAAGGCCGTGCAGGCACGCCGCGCCCGCGGCTGACCGCGTCCGAACGCGAGCATGAACGGCCGGGAGCGCGGAGATCACCCTCCGCGCTCCCGTCGTTCTTGCTGATATGCGCCCACCGTCACGCCGTGGCGGCGCGTGCCTCCAGCACGGCGCCGATCGCCGTGCGCAACGCGGGTACGTCGCCGGCGGCGACGAGCGTGAGGCCCGGGCGCGGGGCGATGCCGCACGCGGGCGTGGCGACGACGGGGATGCCGGCGGCGAGCGCCGCGAGCAGGCGGCGGGGCTGGTTCTCCACGAAGGCGGGGAGAACGACCAGGTCGGCGCAATCGAGCCAGCTCGCTTCCGGCGGCGCGAGGGCGACGCCGTCCCAGAAGCCAGGTCCTTCCAGCCGCGAGCCCATCGCGACGAGATCGGCGTCGAGACCGGCGAGCGCGTCGCGAAGCTCGTACGCGCCCTTTCGGCCGGCGGTGGGGCCGGGGAAGACGATCCGCGGCCGCGGCCCGCGGTTCCGCCGCGGCGTGCGGGGCGCGGGCGCGGGCGCGGTCCAATCTAGCCGCTCGGCGCGGCCGGGGAAAAGCGCGGCGACGTCCGCGTGCGGCGTGATGATACGGCGCGCCCAGCCGAGCGCCGCGGCCTCGTCGCGCACCAGCGCGTCGTCCGCGCGGAAGTCGGCGAGGGTGCGGCTCGCGGGGTGGAGGCGCGCGGCCGCGTCCAGACGTTCGTGCAGCTCGGCCATCGGCGGCGCGGACATCAGCACGTCGAAGGTGCGGCCGCCCAGGTGCCCGGCGCGCCAGAGATAGGGGAGCAGGTTCTGCGCGACCACCACGTGCGTCACGTCCCACCGCAGCGCCGCCGCCTGGCTCTCCGCGAGCGCGGCGGCGGCGGCCAGGAGCGCGCGCTGCCGCCCGGCGCCCTGCGCGGCCAGCCGCCGCGAGCGCCACGCGCGCAGCAGCGTGACGCGCCAGGACTGGTGCACGCGCGCGGCGCCGGCCGTGGTCCACGCGTACTGCGGCTTGCGGAAGCGGCGGCCGTCCAGCGGGATCGCGAGCACGTCTCCCTCGCGGCGCGTTTCGGCGAGATAGCGGTCGAACTCGGGCCACCACGCATCCACCAGCTGCGCGGTGCGGGCGGTCACCGGCTCATCCGCCGGATCGACGTGGCGGAAGCAGCCCTGCTCGCCACAGCTCGCGCAGCTGCGCGGCCCGCCTCCCAGCACGCGCAACGTACGCACCCGTGCCGGCGCCGGGGCGACCGCGGCACCCGCGCGCACCCCGCGGAGGCGCACGGTGAGCGCGCCCGCGTCCATCCACGCCTCCACGCGCAGCGGCCCGGGCGCGCGGAAACGCAGGTCCACGTAGTTCCAGAAGACCGTGGCATCGCGCCCGTGCTCCGCCTGCGAGCCGGGGACCGGACGGCTGTGCGGATGCCGCTCCACGATCTCGCACCCAGCCGCGAGCGCCGCCTGGTAGAGCGCGTTGGAAAGCTGGCAGAGCCCGCCGCCGGCAGAGGGAACCAGGCACCCCTCGCGCAGCTCGCGCCCGGGCACGAACCCGCGCCGCCGCGAGGCGCGGCCCACCTGCGCCCAGAAGCTGAACACCGCGCCCGCCGGGATCTCCGCGCCGTGGATGCGGCGCAGCGCCAGCCGCAGGTTGTGGATCTTGCCCAGCACCAGCGGCCGCTCCTCGGCCCGGTCCTCCGTCCACAGCTCCGCCACGGCCTCCGCGAGCACGGGCGTGCTCGCCAGCGCGTCGCCGCGCGGGTGCCTGCGCGGGCCGCCACGCAGGTCGCGCGCGGCGCGGGCGAGCTGCAGCCCCGCCGCCTTCGCGCGGAAGACGAGCGCGCGCACCCGCGTGTGCGGCACGCCGCTCAGGCGGGCCGTCGCGAGGGACGCGAGGGGTGACGCGGGGTTGATCGGCATGCGAGAGACCCGCGCGGGGCGGGCCGGCGAGGAAAGACAGGACGACGCGGGGAGATTCTACCGCCCGGACACCGCGGAGGGTTCCACCGCCGCCAGGTGCAAGGTGCGGGGGAGACGGCGCATCCGCCATCTCCCCGATCCGGTCAATCCCCCGCGAAGGCGCTGGCGACGAAGGGGGCCTCGGTGAGCGTGGCGGGTCGGCGCCGCGACAGGATCATCACCCACTGCGTGACCGAGGCGGCGAGCACGAGCACCACCACGGCCATGAAGACGAGCGCCACCGCCGCGTCCAGCCGGTCGTTGAAGATCATCCGCCGCGCGTCGTCCACCGTCTTCGCCCCGGCGGGGAGGGTGCCCGACGCGAGCTTGCCGCCGATCATCCGGGCGTGGGCCAGGAAGCCGAGCCGGGGATCGGCCGAGAACACCTTCTGCCAGCCGGCGGTGAAGGTCACGGCGCCGAGCCAGGCCAGCGGCCCCAGCGTGGTCCAGGCGTACCGCGCCTTCCCCATCTTGATCAGCACGCTGGTGCCCACGCAGAGCGCCACCGCCGCCAGCAGCTGGTTGCTGATGCCGAAGAGCGGCCAGAGCGAGTTGATCCCGCCCAGGGGATCGATCACCCCCTGGTAGAGGAAGTAGCCCCAGAACGCGACCACCAGCCCGCTCGACAGCACGATCGACGGGTACCACGAGGTGCGGCCGAGCGGCTTGTACACGTGCCCCAGCAGCTCCTGCAGCATGAAGCGGCCGACGCGTGTCCCCGTGTCGATGGTGGTGAGGATGAACAGCGCCTCGAACATGATGGCGAAGTGGTACCACACCGAGAGGAGCGAGCCGCCGAACACCCCCGAGAAGATCTGCGCCATCCCCACCGCTAGCGACGGCGCGCCGCCGGTGCGCGCCAGGAGCGTGGTCTCGCCGACCTGGGCGGCCAGGCGCTGCATGTCTTCCGGGCTCACCACGAAGCCCCAGGTGGCGATCGTCCGCGTGGCGTCGGCCAGCGAGGCGCCGACCACGCCGGCGGGGGAGTTGATGGCGAAGTACACGCCGGGTTGCAGAATGCCGGCGGCCACCATCGCCATCACCCCCACGAAGCTCTCCATCAGCATGGCGCCGTAGCCCACCATCCGCGCGTCGGATTCGCGGGTGAGCATCTTGGGCGTGGTCCCCGATGCGACCAGCGCGTGGAAGCCGCTGATCGCCCCGCACGCCACGGTGATGAAGGCGAAGGGGAAGAGCTTGCCGCTGAACACCGGCCCCGTGCCATCCACGAAGCGGGTGAGCGCCGGCATGTGGATGGTCGGCAGCGTGAGCAGAATCCCCGCGGCGAGCGCCACGATCGTCCCGATCTTGAGGAAGGTCGACAGGTAGTCGCGCGGGCAGAGGAGGACCCACACGGGGAGGACGGAGGCGATGAAGCCGTACCCCATCAGCAGCCAGACCAGCGTCTTCCCCTCGACGGTGAAGAGCGCCGCGAGCGAGGGGTTCTCCGCCACCCACTTTCCCCCGACCGTCGCCGCGAGAACGAGCACCACGCCGATGGCCGAGGGGATGCCGACCTGGCCGGGGCGGAAGGAGTGCATCCACCACCCCATCAGCAGCGCGATCGGCACGGTGCAGGCGATGGTGAACAGCCCCCACGGCGAGTGCTTGAGCGCGTTCACCACGATCAGCGCGAGCACGGCCAGCAGGATCCCCATGATGGCCAGCACCGCCACCATCGCCGTGAAGCCGGCGACGGTGTTGATCTCCTCGCGCGCCATCTGCCCCAGGCTCTTGCCGTCGCGCCGCATGCTGGCGAAGAGGATCACGAAGTCCTGCACCGCCCCGGCGAGCACCACCCCCACGATCAGCCAGAGCGTTCCCGGCAGATAGCCGAACTGCGCCGCGAGCACCGGCCCCACCAGCGGCCCCGCCCCCGCGATTGCGGCGAAGTGGTGGCCGAAGAGCACCCACCGGTTCGTCGGGACGAAGTCGACGCCGTTGTTCAGCCGCTCCGAGGGCGTGGCGCGCCGGTCGTCGAGCGCGAAGACGCGCGTGGCCAGGAACCGTGCGTAGAAGCGGTAGCCGACCGCGTAGGTGCAGATGGCGGCGATCACCAGCCAGGCGGCGTTGATGGTCTCGCCGCGGTGCAGCGCGATCAGCGCCAGCGCGGCGGCGCCGAGCGCGGCCACGGCGGCCCAGGCCAGGTTCGGGAGAAGCTTGCGCATCGGGGAGATGGAACGCGGGAGTGAGCGCCATTCAGTGTGGAGGCGGTTGAGGATACAACGATCCATGCAAATGGGGAATGACCGCCGCCGGTCCACGCATCGCGAGGCGATCAACCGGAGCGCGACACCTCGCTTCATGCGCTGACGGGGGGCGATCGCGTGTCCAAGTGTCTCCAGCGCGCAGGCAGATCCGCCGGTGCGCCGGTGCGCGTACCTCTCTCCGGCCGATGAGGGCGGGTAAGCCAGACCCCTACATGGCGGCGGGCCGCGGTGCCGGGAAGATTCCGGGGAATGCCCGACCGCGGCGGGCGAGTGGGGCTAACATATTGATTGCACGCAAGTTCGGCCGGTTGGTGCGGAAACGCGCGGCCATTGTGAGGCGCGGGAGATTCCACTATCTTCCTGGACTGCGCGCCGGACAAACCGACGTTCACCATGCTCGCGGGGTCTCTGGTACGCCCGCGGTTTCTCTCCAGACAAAGGGAGGCTTCCGATGGGTCTTGGTCTTGGTCCCTTCGAGATGATCCTGATCTTCGCCGTCCTGCTGCTCCTCTTCGGCGCCAAGCGCCTGCCGGAGCTCGCCAGCGGGATGGGCAAGGGGATCCGCGATTTCAAGCGTTCGCTGAACGGGCTCGACGAGGCGTCGGTCCAGGCGAACCAGCAGCAGAACTACCTGCAGGCCACCACGCCCGCGGCGCCCGTGCTCCCCGAGACGCCCGCCGCCGAGCCCAAGCGCCTCGGCTGAGCGGCTGGACCTGGGCGAAGCGAGAGGCCCCGGCGACCATCCACGGTCGCCGGGGCCTTTTTGCGTTCCAGCCGTCTTCCGAAGACTATGCTCGTCTGGCTGAGCGAGCCGCGCGGGCGACCTTGCTTCAGAGATGAACCTCTCCTTGCTGGCTTTCAGGCAGGGCGTTGGATCTCTTCGGACATCGGGCGCCATGGGCAGGAACGAACGCGGAGAACCACGAGACGCGCGCGGCTCTCCGCTTCGATTTTCCGCCGCGTGACTCAGCGGTGGCTGCCGCTCACGTCCCCGCGGGCCTGGCGGCGGCCGGGGCAGGGGCCGCGGCGCTCCCGCCGGCGGGAGCGGTCTCGGCCACCTCCTTGGGCGTGCGGTTGCCGATCTTGCCGCGGTCGAGCTTGGCCGCCTCGCGCGCGGGGTAGCTGACCGTGTTGGGGTCGCCGTCGCTGATGTAGCGCTCGCTCGGGTCCTGGTCCCAGTGCGCCAGCTGCCGCTCGATGGCGCCCGGCGCGGCGATGAAGCGATCCACCGAGTGCGGGTCCCACGCGCGGTCGAACGGCGACACCTGCGGGCCGCCCGACACCTCGAGCACCACCTGATAGTCGTACGTCTTGCCGTTGCGGTAGCTGCCGTGCCAGGCCAGCGGCCGGTTCTTGGGCCACAGCCCCAGCGGAAGCGCGAAGGTGGTGATCCTGTAGTCGGCCGGCAGGTAGTGCATGATCGAATCCTGCCCGCTGCCGATCTGGTCCTGCACGAAGGCGTCGGGGAAGCGCGAGAGCTGCGCGTGCCACATGGTGTGGTTGCAGATCTCGTGGCCGCCGCTCAGCAGGTAGTCGACCTTCTTCTTGATGGTCGCCTCGCGCTGCTCGCGCGGGGTGGTGTTCCCCTTGGTCTCGCCCCAGAAGTTGGAGGGGTGCTGCGCGCCCGGGAGCACGCACCACACGCCGCCGCCGCTCCACTCGGGGTGCTGCTGCTTGAAGGCGCTCCACATCCCCACCATGGTGTGCGGGTCGATCTCGCCGCTCGGCAGGTAGTAGAACTGCCCCTGCGACGAATCGTCGAACACGAACACCACCGGGCTGGTGCCCGCGGGGATGTTGATGTTGCCGCTGGCCACGTCCTTCATGGTCACCGGCCGGTAGCCGCGCTCGTACAGCGACTGCAGGTCCTGCCGGAAGTGCGCCTCGCTGCGGTACCACTCGCCCTCCTTGGGGCCGATGCGGTGGTACTCGAGCACCAGGATGCGGCCCAGCTCGTTGGGCCCGCTCTTGGCCTTGGGGCCGTTGTCCTGCCCCGGCCCGGCGGCGTTGGCCGTGGGGCCGCTCCCCTGCCCGGCCGCCTTCGCCGCGGTGTCGCCGCCCGCCACGGCGGTTCCGCCGCCGTTCTTCTGGTCACCGCCGGCGGCGGCGCCGCTGCCGCCCTTGTCACCCCCGCACGCCGCCAGCAGCAGCGCCAGGGCAGCCGCCGCCGCGGCGCCCCGAGTGGTCCGTGTGCTCATCCGTTGCCGTTCCGTCTTTCCGTAGTGTTCCCTGAACGCAGGCGCACCCCGCGCGCTGGCCGCCCGGGGTGCAAGGTCCATGCTGAACGATTTCCGAGGCCTTCTTCCCCGCCCCTCGTCCTCTTCCGGCGAGCTCGTTCAGGACGCGTCCGCCGCCGGCGGCGCGCCGGCCGCGGGGGCGGCGGCGGGCGTCTCGGACGCGGGCGCGGCGTCATCATCCTCGTCGGGGAGGCGCGGGAGGAGGCCCTCCTCGGCCAGGGCGGCGAGGACGCGCTGGTAGACGATGCGCGAACGGATCTCCGGCAGCCCCAGCCGCTCCACGTAGAACTCCACGGCGGTGGCGGGGTCGACCTCGTCCTTGAGGATCTGCACGAACTCGCGGGCCTTGGCGGCGTGCGCGTTGGCCAGCTTCTCCTCGGCGCGAGCGGCGGCGAGCTCCAGCCAGAGCTGCTCCTCGGCGCTGCGCTTGCGCTGCCGCTGGATGAAGCGGAGCGCGCCGAGCGGCGTGGCGTAGCGCCAGTCGAATCCCCAGCCGCGCGTTCCCTCGCGCGCCAGGTCTTCCTGGATCTCCTGCTCGTCGAGGAGCGCCACGGCGCGGGTGCCGATCGCCTCGGCCTCTTCTCCCTCCACCCCCATGCTCTCCAGGTAGCGGTCGATCGCCTCGTCGAAGGGCATGCGCGGGGCGAGGATCCCCACCAGGTCGCAGGCGAGGGCGGCGTGCACCTCCACCATCTCCTCGTGGGCGGCGGCTTCGGCGCGCTCCAGCTCGCGCTCGGTGTTCTCGGGAAGGCGCTGGTGCCAGAGCAGGGGCGCGGCCATGGGCTGGGATGTGCGGGGGAGGGTGGATGCCGGTTTGGCGGTGGCCGGTGCGGCCGGTTATCTTGGCCCCGGCGCCGGTGCATGGCGCCCGCGGGCTCTCGCCGAGAAAGATGCAGCGCGCCGCCCGCGCCGACAACCGCCCCCGCGCTTTCGCGGCGGCGGCGACCGATCCCGACGTTAACGGAAGAGGACCGACGATGGCTCTTTCCCGGAGCTCCTCGTGGAAGGAGCACCGCCTGGCGACCCGGCTGGAGATCGACGGCGCCGAATACACGGTGGACCTGGTGGCGCGGAAGGCCACCGGGGTGGAGGGGTGGAAGGTGACCGTGGTCTACCTCGCCCGCGAGGGCGGCGGCGAGGTGAAGGCCGAGCTCCCCAACGCCGCCTCCACCGCCGAGGTGCGCCGCCTGGTGACGGAGCTGGAGGGCGCCGACGACCGCCTGCGCGACACCTTCCGCCGCGCCACGCAGAACTGACGGCGCGGCTCGCTCGATGCTTTCCGCGCGTGACGTACGGATCGCCGGGCGGCTGAATCCGCGGCGGCGACGACGCCATCTCCGCCTCCGCGGAGTGCCGCCGCGCGTGCGGGTGATGCCCCCGCGCGTGGCGCTCGCACCGTTGGTCTCGGGCGGGGGCGGATGATCATCCTGCCGGACGACGACTTCCTCTCGATGGAGTACGAGTTCGAGGGGGAGCGGCTGCGGACGCTGCCGGACCTGCTGGGGCCCGGCGTCCGCCTGCTGTTCGTGGGCTTCAACCCCAGCCTGCGCGCGGCCCGGCTGGGGAGATACTACGCCGGGCGCAACAACCGCTTCTGGGACCTGCTGGCCGCCAGCGGCCTCACGCCGCGCAAGCTGAGCTTCGAGGAAGACCACCTGCTGCCGCGGATGGGGATCGGCATCACCGACCTGGTGAAGCGCCCCACCCGCACGGCCAGCGACGTGACCGCCGCCGAGTTCCGCGCGGGCGTCCACCGCGTGCGCCGGCTGGTGGCCGACCTGCGGCCGCGCGTCGTCGCGTACAACGGCAAGGGCGTGTACCTGCGCGCCGCCGGCGTGGCGAGCGCCCCGTGGGGAGTGCAGCCCGGCGCCATCGTCCCCGGCGTGGCGGACTACGTGGTCCCCAGCCCCAGCGGTCTCGCGATGATCCCGTTCGCCGAGAAGGCGCGCTGGTACGCCGGGCTGCGCGAGGTGGTGGAGGGGATTGGCGGGTGAGGCGGACGGTAGCGTGGCCGCGGCGGGGTCGGCTCTCTCCCCCCGGCCCCCTCCCCCAAAACTGCCTGGGGGAGGGGGAGAAAAGCATGACGGAGACGCGCTATGGCGAGGCCGAGACGTGACCGTGTGCGAGGGACGACGCCGGAGCTGAATGCGGCTGCACGGGAGATGCGGAGGCAGGCGACGCCGGCGGAGACGATCCTCTGGCAGCAGCTTCGGCGCGGGTGGATGGACGGCGATCGCTTCCGCCGCCAGCACGCGATCGGCCGGTTCATCCTCGACCTGTATTGCGCCCAGCGGAAGCTGGCGATCGAGCTCGATGGCGCGCATCACGCCGAAGCGGAACAGGCCATGCGCGACCAGGCGCGGACGGCCGCGCTGGAGCGCTACGGGATCCGGGTTCTCCGCTTCCGCAACGAGGAAGTGACGGCGGACCTCGAAAGCGTCATCAAGCGCATCGCCGACGCACTCGGCCCGCGCGACGGCGAGTCAGCGGATGCCGACGCACACGTGCTGTTCCGCGGAGATACGGAGCCGAGCTTGATCATCCCTCGCACGTGATTCTCCCCCTCCCCCAGGCAGTTTGGGAGAGGGGGTCGCGGGGGGAGCGGGCCCACCCGCCCTCGGACGACAGCAGACGACACTACGAGAGACGAGAGAATGCCTCACATCTTCGGCACGCACGCGGTGGATCAGGGCGGGATTCACATGGCGGTGCGGCGCGCGGCCGCGGCGGGGCTGCGGGCGGTGCAGATCTTCACCGCGAAGCCCACCTTCTACGGCGACAAGTCCGGGATCAGCCCGGCGCGGGTGGAGAAGTTCCATGCGGCGCTGGAGGAGACCGGGATCGAGCCCGAGCACGTGGTGGTGCACGCGGCGTACGTACTGAGCGTGGCCACGGCCGATCCCGACAAGTGGACGCGCGCCGCCGGGGGCCTGGCGAAGGAGATGGAGCGCAGCAACATCCTCGGCATCGGCCAGGTGTGCTTCCACCCCGGTTCGGCGAGCGACGGCGACACCGCCGCCGCGGCCGAGCGCGTGGCGAAGGCCATCACCGCCGCGCTCAAGGCGACCGACGGCAAGACGAAGCTGCTGGTGGAGAACACCGCCGGCGCGGGGAAGACGCTCGGCCGCACCGCCGCCGAGGTGGGCGACATCCTGCGCCACGTTCCCGACGAGCTCCGCGAGCGCACCGGCTACGGCCTCGACACCTGCCACCTCTTCGCGTCCGGGTACGACATCAACGCCTCGCAGGCGCGCTTCCGCGAGATCCTGGACGAGTTCGAGGAGGCCACGGGCGAGCCGCCGGGCTTCTTCCACCTGAACGACAGCGAGGGCGCGCTCGGCACCAACCGCGACCGCCACATGCTGCTGGGCGATGGGCAGATCGGCCGCGACGCGTTCGGCTGGCTGCTCAAGGACAAGCGCTCGCGCAAGATCCCGCTGATCCTGGAGACGCCGCAGGAGAACTACGAGCCGGGAGAGGACAACGCCTCGGCCGATCCGTTCGATCTGCGGATGGCGGCGCTGCTGAAGGAGCTGGAAGGGTAGATCGTTTTTCGTACGATGATCCGCCGGAGCATCGCCGAGCGGATCGAGCCGGGGCGGATGAATCCGCGGCAGCGACCACGCGAGGTCCGCCTCCGCGGACGATGGTCGCCGCCGCCCCGAGGGTTCGGAGCGTGGCACCCGGTTTCGAGGCGCATCGCACCAGACGCGGAGTTGCACGAGGATGCAGATCGGCCGAATCGCAGCCCTGATGGCCATCACGGCGCTTGCGGGGTGCACGAGCGCGAGCCCGGCGCCGTCGAGCGGCGCGCGTGGCGCGTCTGGCGGCGCCGCGGCGGTGCCGGGGCCGGGCGCGGCGCAGGAGGTGGCGCGGCTGGTGAACGCCCATCGCGCGCGGCGGGGGTGCCCGGCGCTCGCGTGGGACGACCTGGCCGCGCGCGCGGCGCAGGGGCACAGCGACGACATGGCGCGCCGCGACTACTTCTCGCACACCTCGCCCGAGGGGCGCGGGCTGGGCGAGCGGCTGGCGGCGCAGGGAATCCGCTACCGCGCCGCGGCCGAGAACATCGCGTACGGCCAGCCCACCGCCGAGGCGGTGGTGAACGGCTGGCTGAACAGCACGGGCCACCGCGCGAACATCGAGAACTGCGCGCTCACCCGGCAGGGCGTGGGCATCTCGGGCACGCGCTGGACGCACGTCTTCTACACTCCGCTGCAATGACCGACGACGAGGTGCGCCGCCGGCGCGAGGCAAGGCGGCGCTTTCTGGAGATCCTGTACGAGCACAGCGAGCGCGGCGAGAGCGAGTACCAGGATGGGTACGACCTGGCCGCCGAGATCGGCGTGAGCCGGCAGGATGCCGAGCGCATCGTGCGCTACCACGAGGACCACGGCCACGTGCGGAAATCCGGCAGCCATGGCCTGACGGTGCGCATCACCGCGCAGGGAATCGACCACGTGGAGGAGGGGGCCGCATGATCCTGACGACGCTCGCCGAGGCCGACGCCTACGCGCCGCTCCACGCCGGCATCGCCGAGGGGGTGGCGTGGCTCCGCGCCTTCGATCCCGCCACCCCCGACGGCCGCCACCCGATCGCCGGCGACGACGTGTTCGCGCTGGTCTCCAGCTACGAGACCGGCCCGGCCACGGAGAAGCGTTTCGAATCGCACCGCGTCTACCTGGACCTGCAGTACGTCGCCAGCGGCAGCGAGCGCATCCTCCACACCCCCACGGCGGGGCTGGAGGTGGAGACGCCGTACGTGGACGCGAACGACATCGTCTTCTACGCCGAGCCCAAGGCCAGCAGCTCGCTGCTGATGCGCGAGGGCGACCTCGCCATCTTCCACCCCGGCGACGGCCACAAGCCGGGGTGCATGGCCGGCGGCAAGCACGCCGTGCGCAAGGTGGTGGTGAAGGTGCGGATCTAGCGCCAACGGCACCTCCAGTCTGGAGATCTTCCCCGGCGCGGTTGGCCGGGCGAATGAATTCGCGGCAACGACTACGCGAAGTCCGCCTTCGCGGACTACCGGCATCCGTGCGGCCGACATTCCCCGGCGCGCCACTCGCCTCGACGCCGCCGACGCGGTCCTCCCCAAGCTTCCTCCCCGGCACCAATGCCTCCGCCACACCAGGATCCGTAGTCCGCGCAGGCGGACTTCGTGTGTTTGTTGCAGCGAATTCATTCGCCCTGCCCTCCTCCTGCCTCATCACGTAAGCATCACTTCCCGCGTCGCGGACCATTGCGCACGCGGCTTGCCGTTCACATCGTACATCTCCACACAGTGCACAGGAGAGGGCGGCGTGGCGGGACGGGTGATGATCGGGACGCAGGGGTGGAACTACGCGGCCTGGGTGGGGCCGTTCTATCCGGACGGCACGCGGCCGGCCGAGATGCTGCGGCTGTACGCGCACGCGTTCGGCACGGTGGAGGTCGATTCCACCTTCTACGCCATCCCGCCGGTGAACAGCGTGAAGGGGTGGGCGGCGCGAACGCCGGACGGCTTCGTCTTCTCGCTCAAGCTGCCGCGGGAGATCACGCACGACCGGCACCTGCGGCGCTCGGAGGCCGAGACCGAGCTCTTCATCGAGCGGGCGCGGCTGCTGGGGCCAAAGCTGGGGCCGATCCTGGTGCAGATGGGCCCCGAGTTCGGGCCGCACGACTTCGACGCGCTGGAGGCGTTCGTGCGCGGCGTGCCGGGAGACCTGCGCTTCGCGGTGGAGCTGCGGCAGGAGCGGTGGATGCGTCGCGACGTGCTCCCGGACCTGCTGGCGCTGCTCCGCGAGCATGGCGTGGCGCTGGCGCTCAGCGACGGCAAGTGGGTCCCGCGCGACACCACGCTGGAGCTGGCGATGGAGCCCACGGCAGGCTTCCACTACCTGCGATGGATGGGCCCCAATCGCGACCTCACCGACTTCTCGCACGTGCAGATCGACCGGCGCGGCGAGGTCGATGCGTGGATCGGCGCACTGCGGATGCTCCCGGCGCGCGGGATCGACATCTTCGGCTACGCCAACAACCACTTCGAGGGCCACAGCCCGCACACCGCGCGGTCGATCCAGCGGCTGCTCGGCATCGCCCCCGTGGACCCCAGCCTGATCGGCGACCAGATCTCGCTCTTCTGACGGATCGCCCGCCAGCGGGTCTCGGTGCGGCCCAGTCTCGGGGCGCGACGACGAGCCCGTGGCGGAGCCCCGCCGGGCGGATGAATCCGCGGCAACAACGACGCGAAGTCCGCCTGCGCGGACTATTGGTTTCGCTGCGGCCGAGTCTTCGGGGCGCGACGACGAGTCCGTGGTGGAGCCCCCCGGGCGGATGAATCCGCGGCAACAACGACGCGAAGTCCGCCTTCGCGGACTACTGATCTCGGTGCGGCCGAGTCTTCGGGGCGCGACACGGGCTCCGATGTGGCCGCCGCGGCGGATCCAAAGCCACTGCCGCGCGCCTTGATCTCGGCCACGCAAGCGCTTGTAGTCCGCGAAGGCGGACTTCGTGTGGTCGTTGCCGCGAATTCATTCGCTCCATGACCCGCGCCATCGCATCGATCCGCGCCGGACACATGCCCGGAATCTCCCCACGCGCCGCGGGTCGCCGGTCGGGAGATTCGTGACGGGGACGCGGAGGTTGTCCGATCATCCCGACGAGGACGGACGAGCAGATTGCCGCCGCGCACCGAGACTCGGGGCGCGGCGGTTCGCGTGGGCTCACCGGGTGGATGCGGAGGCGAGCGATGGAGCGTGTGCTGGTGGCGGGCGCCTCGGGGCGGCTGGGGCGGCACGTGGTGGAGGAGCTTCGCGGGCGCGGCTTCCGGGTGCGTGCGCTCTCGCGGAACCCCGCGCGCCTCGCCGCGCTCGCGGACGAGGCCGTGCGGGGCGACCTGCTCGATCCCGCGTCGCTGGCAGCGGCGTGCGCGGGGGTGGACGCGGTGTTCTCGTGCGCCGGCGCGTCGATGGATCTCAACGGCATCACCGATCGCCGCCGGCCGCTGCGGGTGGACTGGGCAGGCAACCGCAATCTGCTCGCGGCCGCGGAATCCGCGGGCGCGCAACGCTTCGCCTACGTTTCGGTGTTCGGCGGCCGGACGATGCGGCACCTGGAGTACACCGGCGCCCACGAGCGCTTCGTGGATGAGCTCGCCGGGTCGGCGATGGAGCACACCATCATCCGCCCGACCGGCTTCTTCCACCTCTTCGGCGAGATCCTGAAGATGGCCCGCTGCGGCCGCGCGGTCGTGATCGGCGACGGCACCGCGCGCACCAACCCGGTCCACGAGGCGGACCTCGCGCGCGTCTGCGCCGATGCGCTGGCGGGTGGCGCGCGCGAGGTGGAGGTGGGCGGCCCCGAGACGTTCTCGCGCGAGGAGATCGTGCGCCTCGCCTTCCGCGTGGCGGGGCGCGAGCCACGGATCACGCGCGTGCCGCCGGGCGTGTTCCGCGGGATGGCGGCGGTGACGAAGCCGTTCAACCCGCGCATCGCCGCGCTGGTGTCGTTCGTCGCCGCGGTGAGCACGGCGGATTGCGTGGCGCCCGCGCACGGATCGCGGCGGCTGGAGGATTTCTTCCGCGCGCACGCCGGCTGAACGACGGATCGACCTCAGCGCGCCCGAGCGGCGCGGGAAGGATCACGGCCATGTTCCACCTCCTTTCGCACCTCGCCAACCCGGCGGACTGGGAAGCCGGCGCCGGGAATGTGGGGCGATCGAGATCGCCGCACCGACCACGCGAGCTCCCCCCGCGGGGACTGGATGCATCCGCTCGGCCGGCCCAGTGGGGCGCGGCACCGGGTTCGGGGCTGCGTCCGCGCACCGAAGGCTCGGCGGCACCGAAGCCGGTCGTCCGCGGAGGCGGGCTTCGCGTGGTCGTTGCGGCGGATTCATCCGCCCGGACCGAGGGGGCGACACGGCAGAATTCCGGGGCTCGAAAGGATCCGGTCCGGCTAATCGTCCGTTAACCAACGGATCGGGTGGAGTGACGGTAACTACATGTAGCGCAACCGCATGGAGGTTGCTTCACCACCCGGGATCCAGGGGTTTTGCGAGATGAAGATTCGTGTGATTGCGATGGCGATGGCCGTCGCGGGGACGCCGGCGCTGCTGGCGGCGCAGCAGGGCACCCCCCAACAGGGGCAGCAGCACGGGCAGCATCAGCGCGGCGAGCGTGGCCAGGGCCGCGGGATGCGGCAGGGCGGGCGCGGCGGCCTGCAGGCGCTGATCGCGCGCCGGCAGCAGCTGAACCTGACCGACGCGCAGGTGCAGCGGCTCACCGCCATCCAGCAGCGCCTGCAGACCCAGAACCGCGCGCTGATGGACCGCCTTCAGCAGCAGCGCCAGCAGGCCGGGCTTCCGGACTTCCGCGCCCAGCGGCAGGCTGCGCGCCAGCAGGGCCAGGCCGGCCGCCAGCAGGGCGAGGCACGCCGCCAGCGCCCGCAGCTGACCGACCAGCAGCGCGAGCAGATGCGCCGCTTCCGCGAGCAGAGCAAGCCGACCCGCGACCAGATCCGCGCCAACATGCAGGCGGCGGTGCGCGAGGCGCAGGGCGTGCTCACCGAGCAGCAGCGCCAGCAGGTGCAGCAGTGGATGAGCGAGCGTCGTGGCCAGCGCGGCGGCCGTCGCGGTGCCGCCAAGGGCCCGCGCGGCCAGCGCGTGATCCAGCAGCCGCAGGGCCAGGCCGCTCCCCGCAGCTGAGCGGACGCGTCCCCAACAGGCACGACGGAGCGGGGCCGGCGATTCGTCGCCGGCCCCGCTTTTCGTCGATCCACAAAGCCGTTCGGGGCATCGATATCGCCGCGGATTCATCCGCCCCGGAGCGCCGGGGAATCTCGGACGTCCCGGGCGCCGGGGCAGCTCAGAACCGCAGGTTGTACACGATCTGCGCCCCGAGCGAGACGCGGGCGCTGGAGCTGTCCTCGCCGCCGCTCCAGAGCGCGGTCCCCTCCACCGCGACCGGGAAGCCGGGGATCGCCAGCTCGCGGCCCACGGAGATCCCCGCGGCGGGGCCCGCCTCGTGGCTGACGTCCGGCACGTAGCCGCCGCCGGGCGCGGGCGCGTACCCGCTGAACGCGTGACGGCCGATGCCCAGCCCGGGGCGCACGTATCCCCGCCGGGGGTCGCCGAGCTGTGCGGAGAGGAGGAGCACGGTGGTGGAGAGCCGGCGGTCGCCGCGAACCACGGTGCCGTCGATCACGGCCGAGTCGCGCTGCGCCGAGCCGATCCCCGTTTGCGTCAGCTCCAGCATCACGGCGGCCGATGGGCGCACGAAGTAGCCGGCGCGCAGGTGCAGCAGCGGCCGCACGGTCGACGCATCCACGGCCGACTCGTGGATGTACGACACGCCACCACCCACGCCGATGAAGGACCCGGTACCGCTGGCGGACGACTGCGCGGCGGCGCGGGTGGGCGCCAGCGCCGGCAGCGTGGCGGCGGCAAGGAGGATCGTGGTGCGGATGAGGATGCGCATGGTTCGCGGTACGGTCGGGAGCTGATCCGGCGGGGCGATGCGGATGGGCATCACCCCGATGCCACGATCAACCTGGCGACGCACGCGCACCCGGGCGTCACCCGGACAATCATCCCCCGCCCGGCCCGCTCCGCAGCCGCTCGATCGCCTGCGCCATGTCGTCCGGCAGCGGCGCGGTGAACGACAGCTCCTCGCCGGTGGTGGGATGGCGAAAGGTGAGGCGCGAGGCGTGGAGGGCCTGGCGCTTGAGGAGCGCGGTGCCAGCGCGGCCGTACTGGCGGTCGCCGAGCACGGGATGCCCGGCGTGCTGCATGTGCACGCGGATCTGGTGCGTGCGGCCGGTCTCCAGCTCCAGCTCCACCAGCGTGGCGCCGGGGAGACGGTCGGCCACGCGCCAGCGGGTGCGTGCGGGCTCGCCGCCGGCGCGAACGGCGCGCTGGTTCGGCCGCCGCGGGTCGCGCGCGATCGGCGCGTCCACGATGCCGCTTTCGCCCTCCATCACCCCCGCCACCAGCGCCAGGTACGCCCGCCCGATCTCGCCGTCGCGCAGCTGCTTGTCGAGCAACTGGTGCGCCATGCCGCTGTTGGCGAACAGCACCAGCCCCGAGGTGTCGCGGTCGATGCGGTGCACCGGCCGCACGCGCGTCCGCATCCCGCGCTGGGCGAAGTGGTGCGCCACGCCGTGCGCCAGCGTCTCGCGCTGGTCGGGGCTGGTGGGGTGCACCAGGACGAACGGTGGCTTGTCGATCACCAGCACGTCGTCGTCCTCGTGCACGATGCGGAGCGCCATCTCCACCGGCTCCAGCCCCGGCTCCTCGTCGCGCTGGATGCGCGCGGAGACCACGTCGCCCGCCTTCACCTTGCGCCCCAGGAACGGCGCGCGGCGGTTGAGCAGGATTCCCTGCGCGCGGGTGAGCTTCTGGATCATCCGCCGCGAGATCTGCATCGGCCCGGTGAGCACGTCCTGCACGGTGCGCCCGGCCTCGTCCTCCGCCACCGTGTGGTCCAGCCACCGTCCCGTCATCACCCCGCCGCCGTTTTCGGTTGATTCGAATCGCCCCGTCTCGCCACACGGCAGGATGCGTGCTGCGCCACCCGCCCACGGCAGCCACGGCCATCACCCCGGGCGGATGAATCCGCGGCAACGACGACACGAAGTCCGCCTCCCCAAGAGCACGGATGCGCGTCACAGCATCCATGCCGGCGAGCGAACGGTGACGACATCGGTGTCGCGCACCGATGCATCGGCCGCGGAGAAGCCGGTAGTCCGCGCAGGCGGACTTCGCGTGGTTGTTGCAGCGATTTCAATCGCCCGGCCCCAGCTCGGCCGGCGAATGCCCCGGCTCGGCCTGTCGAGCGCCTGACGCTTCGTTGCGCTCGGCGTGTCCGCATCATACCCCCGCCGGCTTGCGGCGCTTGCCCGCGCGGCGAACGGCGTGGCGGGCGGCGGTGGCGCGCTCGTCCAGCTCGCGCGCGGCTGAATCGTCGCGCGGCGCGGGGGAGAAGCGGGCGTGGAGGTAGAGGTCGACGGCGCGCGTGGCATCGGCGGCGCCCGGGGCCCGTTCGCGCGCCAGCGTTTGCGCGAACTCCAGCGGGCCCGCGGCGTCCGCGGGCGCCCAGCCGGCGCGGGCGTACGCCTTCCGCAGCGACAGGTACGCGCGCGAGGCGCGGCCCGGGCGCGTGCCGCCGCGCCCGCGGCGGGTGCTCAGCAGCCAGAGGAGCGCCAGCCCCAGCGGCGCCAGCAGCCAGGGCGCCGCCACGCGCACGTCCGATCCGCCCCCGCGGCGCGTGGAGCCCGTCTCCCGGTCGCGCCCGAACATCTCGCCGATGCCGTGGAACACGGAGAGCTGGCGCTCCATGTTGTAATCCACCACCCACTTGTACCATCGGTACTGCACCCCGTCGAACCAGAGCCGCGCGGTGAACCCCCACGTGCGCCCCGCGTCGGCCACCACCTCGTCACGCCCGGACGGCGTGGGGTCGAACGGGACCCAGCCGTAGTCGGGGAACCACACCTCCACCCACGAATGCGCCTGGTTGCCGGTCACGGCCAGGTACTGCCCGCTCTCGTTCCACTCCCCGCCCAGGAAGCCGTTCACGTTGCGCGCCGGGATCCCCCGCGCCCGCAGCAGCACCACCATCGCGGTGGAGAAGTACTCGCAATGCCCCGCGCGCCGCCGGAAGAGGAATCCCTCGATCGAGGCCTCGTCGCGCGTGGCCGGCAGGTCCAGCGTGTAGCGGAAGGTGCGCAGCCACGTCTCCACCGCGCGCACCTGGTCGATGCGCGCCGCGCGGCCGGCGGTGAGCGAGTCCGCCAGCGCGCGCACGCGCGGCGAGAGCGGCGGCAGCTGGAGATACGAGCGCCGGGGGACCGGGTCCTCGGCGGGTGAGGCGCGAAGCTCCTCGTCCGCCGGCGGCCCGCCCCCGGAGACCACGGTGTAGACGGGGTTGTCGCTCCCGGCGAAGACGATGTCGCCCGTGCCGCCGCGGTAGATGCGCACCGCCGAGCGCGGCTGCACCGCCAGCACCGGCTGCGGCCCGAAGAGCACGTCCGCGCCCGGCGGCCCGCCGAAGATGCGCATCCGCCGGACGGGCCCGCCCCAGCGGCGGATGTACTCGCCCACCGTGAGGTCGGGCGTGGTCGCCGCGCCCGCGGTGCGCGACCAGTCCTGCCCGTCGAAGCGGTCGAACGAGCGGCCGCGCCAGTGGATCGTCTCCGGGTTCTCGCCCGGCGGTCCGTTGAACTCCACCCGGAACATCACCTCGGGGTTGTCGCCGATCCGTCCGCCGAAGTCGCCGATCGACACGCGGTCGCTGAACCCCGCCACCTCGCCCCCACCGCCGCGCCGCCCCTGCACGTTCCACGCACGGGGAAGGCGGGGAAAGAGGAGGAAGACGCCCGCGCTCATCGCCAGCGTGACCAGCGAGAGCGCCGCCGTGGTCCACAGGAATCCGCGGCCGATGCGGATCCCGCCCTGGCGGAAGCGCTCGGTCTCGCGGCGCAGGTAGCCCACCATCATCGCCAGCACGGTGAGCCCCACGTACGCCACGAAGCCGAAGGCGAACGCCAGCCCCGGATAGAACGCCGTCGCCGCGATCAGCAGCGCGAAGGAGAGCGAGTAGAGGCGCATGTCGTTGCGCGCGTCCACCGGCCGCAGCGACTCGCCCGCCAGCAGGAAGAGGAGCATCGCCATCACGCCGGGCATGAAATCCTGCCCCAGCATCACCGTGCCGTACACCGTCCACGCGAAGAGCGCCACGATGCCGACGCGGGTCACGCGCTCGACCCACGCGCCCGCCGCCCCGCCCGGGAGCCAGACGAGCGAGAGCACCAGCACCGCCGCGGCCGCGAGCGTGGCCGGCCCCACGCCGTCGCCCGCCGCGTAGGCCACCAGCGCGGCCAGCGCCATCGCGCCCGCCAGCCGGCGGTGGAGACGCGCCAGCTTCATCGCCCCTCCCGCGCCACGGTGTAGACGTCGCCCCAGCGCCCGTCGGCCGCGCCGGCGGTCACCAGCACGCACTCGCGCGCGGGGACCGGCGGGTCCACCCGCGGCGCGTCCACGCGAACGCGGGCGCGGGCCAGCGCGTCGAGCACGCGCTCGAGCTGCGCGGCGCCGGTGCCGGGCGCCACCCGCGCATCCCCCGTGGCCAGCGCGAACGGGTCGCCCCGGCGCGACGCGGCCCAGGCGAGCGAGGCGGCGAGCTCCACCGCCGTCTCGGCGTCGTCGCCCGGCTCGGCGCGCAGCTCCAGGCAGATCCAGAGCGCGTTGGAGCGGTCGCGCTCGTACTCGCGGATCACCGGCTGGCCGGCGCGCGCGGTGGTGCGCCAGTGCACGTCGCGCGGATCGTCGCCGGGGCGGAAGGGGCGCAGGCCGCGGTACTCGCCGCGCGCGCCGGCCGCCCCCGCGAAGCTCTCGCCCGCGCGGCGGATGCGCTCGCCGGCCAGCCGCGGCTCGCGCAGCGGCCGGTCGTGGCGCGGCCAGACGATCGCCTCGCCGGCGATCTCCAGGTCGCGCTCCTTGCGGAAGAGGCCGAAGGGGAAGGAGGTGGCGAGCGTGACGATCTCCAGCGGAACCACGCCGCGCGCGGGGAAGACGGCGTCGGCGCGGGCGGTGGCGCCCTCGCCGGGCTCCAGCGCGGCGACCCACGCCCGCCCCTCGCGCCCCGCCTCGCCGATCTCCACCGCCAGCGAGGGGAGGCGGCGCTTCCCGTTCTTCAGGTCGTAGGTGATGCGCCCCGGCTGCCCCGCCGTGAGCCCGCGCACCGGGCGGCGGCGCACCTCCAGCCGGCGAATCATCTGCTCGCTCAGCCACCCGCTGAGGGTGATGAAGCCGAGCATGGCGCCGAGCACCAGGTACAGCAGGTTGTTCCCCGTGGCGATCGCCGCGAGGCCCAGCACCAGCGTGCCGCCGGTGAACATCCACCCCGCGCGCGAGAACTTGAGCCGCCGCGGCGGCCGGAACCAGCGCCGGATCCCCGCCGCGGTGCGCGACAGGCGGCTGGGCTGCGTCACTTCAGCCATCGGCGGAAGGGAGGAGGAGCGGTCAGACCGGCACGTCCACGGTCGCGAGGATCGTCTCCAGCACGGCGACCGCTTCCTCGTACGCCTCGCCCGTGGGGCCGGACGCGCCGGCGGGGAGAAGGCGGTGCGCCAGGCAGGGAACCACCAGGCGGCGCACGTCGTCGGGCACCAGGAAGTCGCGCCCCTCCACCAGCGCGTAGGCGCGGGCGGCGCGGAAGAGGCCGATCGCCGCGCGGGTGCTGGCGCCGGCGCGCAGGCGCGGCTCGGTGCGCGTGGCGTGCACGATCGCCATCAGGTAGTCGACCAGCGCGGCGTCGGCATGCACGCGCTCCACGCGTTCCTGCAGCGCCAGCACGCGGCCCGCGTCCAGCACCGGCTTCACGCGATCGACCGGGTCGCCCGCGCCCACGGACTGCAGCAGCACGCCGCGCTCGTCTTCGGGCTCGGGGTAGCCGATGGAGAGGCGCATCAGGAAGCGGTCGAGCTGGCTTTCGGGGAGCGGATAGGTGCCGTGCTGCTCGAGCGGGTTCTGCGTGGCCATCACCAGGAAGGGCACCGGCAGGTCGTGGCTCCGCTCGTCGATGGTCACGCGCCCTTCCTGCATCGCCTCCAGCAGGCCGCTCTGCGTGCGCGGCGGGGCGCGGTTGATCTCGTCGGCCAGCACCACGTTGGTGAAGATGGGCCCGGGGCGCGTCTCGAACTCGTGCGTGCGGGGGTTGTAGATCGACACGCCCAGCACGTCGCTGGGAAGGAGGTCGCTGGTGAACTGGATGCGGCGGAAGTCCAGCCCCAGCGCGGCGGTGAGCGCGCGCGCCAGCGTGGTCTTCCCCACCCCGGGGATGTCTTCGAAGAGGAGGTGCCCGTGCGCTAGCAGCGCGGCGAGGGAGAGCCGCACCGTCTCGCGCTTGCCGCGGAACACGGATTCCACCTCGTTCACGAGCCGGTCGAGCAGGCTCAGCTCCACGGTCTCGGCCGTGTTGGGAACCGCGTTCAGCATGGGGCGCAGCGTGGGGCGACGGGAGTGGCGTTGGGAGAGGTTTGGAAAAGGTACACCCCACCCGCCGTTTGGAGCCAGAGGGAGCGGCGCGTCTCAGTCCGCGGCGAGGCGCTCGGCCAGCCGCTCGGAACCCTCGAAGTTCGGGTTCCACACGCGCAGGCCGTGGTGCCTCGCGGCCTGGTACAGCCCCTGGTCGGCCGTGGCGAACACGAGCGGGTCTCCGGGATTGGTCGCCTGGTACGCAAGCGCGGTGACCAGGTGGATCGCGTCGCCGGCGCCGATCTCGTGGAGAGGATTGGAGCGCAGCTGCTCGATCCCGGCCTGCAGCACCTCCGGCGTCACCTCTATGGTGGAGAAGGCGCCGCTCTGGTAGTCGGCCACGAAGCTGTCGACGGTGCGTGGCACCGCGCGCACCACCTCGTCCTGCTGCCACGAAGGTGTGCCGCGCGCGGCCTTCGCGATCGCGGAGGCCACCTCGATCTCCACGAAGGTCGAGACGATCAAGCCGCCCCACTTCCGGGGGCGGCTGATGATTCCCTCATCGTCTGCGAGCTTCTCCCCTCGTGAAGGTAGCGCTTCGCGAGGGCGCACGCGTCAAGCGAAGATGGGCATGGCCAGGCCGAGTGGCGCGGTGCGGATAAAGGCCGTTGCGGAACCGCCTCAACAGATGGCGCACGTAGCCAACGCGGGCCGGCAGCGTGTGCTCCGGATCTGGAAGCGTGTCACGCGTGGTTGGCGTGACCACGTACCCCGCGGCACGCATCCGCCGCACCCACTCGGGAACTTCGTGCTCGGCCATCATTCTCCTCCCGTTCATCGTTCAACCCGTACACAAGATCGCGCTGGTCCGGATGGACGTCAAGCGCCTTATGCGCCGTAACGACCCCAAGGCGCCACCGGGGGAACAGCGCGTTGGAGGTGCAACCAAAAGCCTGTTGCGCTGCCTCGTTGTCTTACGTTGGATGCGCCTCTTTTGGCGCTGCGGTTCCCATCGGGCCGAAGCGCGAGCCGTGGTGTCCGCATCACCTTTGTTTGCCGGACTCGTTGACTTAACCCGTTGCAGCGCATATCGTCGCGTGTTCAATCGTTCACGCCTCACGGAGCGCACCGGTGGCCGGCAAGATCCAGCAGGAGATCCAGCAGAGCAAGCCGATCCCCTCGCTCGAGGAGGAGGCGTACCTGAACGTGCAGCGCACGGCCAACCTGCTGCTGCAAGGCCTGACCGAGGTGCTTCGCCGCCACGACCTGACGCCCACGCAGTACAACGTGCTGCGCATCCTGCGCGGCGCGGGCGAGAAGGGGCTCACCGCCGGCGAGGTGGGCGACCGGATGATCACCCGCGACCCCGACGTCACCCGGCTGCTGGACCGGCTGGAGAAGCGCGGCCTGGCCGTTCGCTGGCGATGTACGCACGACCGGCGCGTGGTGTGGACGCGCATCACCCCCGCGGGGCTGGATGCCATCGCCCCGCTCGATGCCGACATCGCCGAGATGCACCTGAACCAGCTCGGCCACCTCGGCCAGGAGCGGCTCACCGATCTCGTCTCCCTCCTCGAAGCCGCCCGCGAGCACGCCTGAGCCGCGCCGCCGGACATCCGCCGGCGATCGCGATCGACGGCATCGAACGACCTACCGAAGCCCGGCGCATCCGCGCAGGGCTTCGTCGTTTTCCACACATATTCCCGCGAGCGGTGGGGACCGCGAGTGGGTGGAGGAATCGGTCGAGGGCGGTTGATGGCGATCTGAACGGCACCTATGGCGGTTGAAACCGCGGCTACAACGGCCCGAAGTCCGCCTTCGCGGACTCCCTTGCAGGCATGGATGCGGGCCGCGAGCCGGGGTGCGTTCCGAATCGTCCGGCAGGGCGTGACCGACCCGCTCCGGTTGGCGACGCGCGTCGTTGCCGGCCAGCAGCCTCGCGCCGTTTGCGAGGCTTTCCGTGGTCGTTGCCGTGGCTTCAGCCGCCCCGGTCCACCCGAGGGAACCGCCACCGAGCCGGCCATCAGCGCTGGCCGAGGGTGGGGTTCCTTGCGCGCCACTCCATCAGCTTGCGTAGCGTGGGGACGTGGGGCATGGAATCGCCGTTGACGAAGTTGGAGAGGCCCGTGGGGCTCATCCCGATTTCGCGCGAGGCCTGGCGCAGGCTGTGGAAATCCAGGAACTCACGCAGCGCGACGCGGATGTCTTCCACGTCGCGGGCGAAGCCCTTGGGGTCGCGCTCGCGCTGCGTGATGAGGCTGAGTTCGGTCTCCTCGATGCTCATGTCGGTATCCGGTTTCATTTTCCATGTTTACTTAGCGACAGAGTATGTGGGGAACCGTAAACATTGTCAATATCGTCCAGTCTCAACGAAACTGCACATCTAAACCGTTGATGTGATTGAGCATACGATACTTTCACCTTACATCGGCTTCCTGAAATGAGAGTCGCGCGAGGTGGCGACTTCGGGCCGTGGCGCGCGGAATCGCGGTCAGGACGCACTTGCGCGTACGCCTGGGATCGCGCAGGATCGTGCGCCGTCGCGCTGACTCATGGGAGCCCACACGCATGCCCGTCCCCGATTTCCCGACCGACCATCCGCTGCCGGCGCGCGAGCCGAAGAACGTGCGCACGGCCGTGCTGCTGGCGCTTTTCCTCGGGCCGCTCGGCCTGTTCTACGCCTCCGCCGCGGGCGGCGTATTCTGCACCTTCCTCCTGATCGTGCTGGGGCTGTTCACGGTGGGGATGGGGATCCTGCCGGTCTGGGGCGTAAGCCTGCTGTGGGCGTATCTCGCCGCCACCCACTCGCACGCCGAGGTGGAGGACGCGGCTAGGAGCGCGAGCGAAGCGTGAACTGGGCGGCTGGAAGCCGCGGCAACCACTACGGGAAGCCTCACAAACGGCGTGAGGCTTCGAGGCCGCGGCTTCGGCGCGAAGCGTTGATTCCGCCGTGCGAAAGCGCTGGCGAGGGAGGCCGCGGAGGCGGATTTTGGCCGTGGTCGCCGCGGTTTCAACCGCCGGGTGGACAGCCGGAGAGCCGCACGAAGAAGCGCCCCACCGATCGGGTTCGGCGGGGCGCTCCTTCGCATACGGGGGATCGCGACCCGCGGCGGCTACTCGGCGCGGAGGGCGTCGAGGGGGTCCAGGCGGGCGGCGCGGCGGGCGGGGAGCCAGCTGGCGGCCATGGCAACGCCGCCCAGGAGCGCGGCGACGGCCAGGTACGTGGCCGCGTCGATCACCGGGACGCCGCGGAAGAAATGCGCGACCGTCTGGCCCGTGCCGACGGCGAGCATCAGGCCGAAGACGGTGCCGGCGCGCGCCAGCCGCACGCCGCCGGCCAGCACGTGCCGCACCACCTGCCCCTGCCGCGCGCCCAGCGCCATCCGCACGCCGATCTCGCGCGTGCGCCGCGCCACGCCGTACGCCACCACGCAGTACACCGCCGCCGCGCACAGCCCCAGCGCCGCCACCGCCACGCACAGCAGCACCCCGCCGAACCACCCCAGCGGCGCCCGGTAGCGGGCGAGCCGCGCCTCCATGGTCATCGCCTCGCCGACGCGGGCGCCGGGGAGGGCGGCGCGGAGCGCGGCGGTGACGGCGGGGGCCAGGCGCATGGGGTCGCCGCCGGTGGCGCGGATGGCCACGGCGGCGGTGGTGGGCGGGTGCAGGCCGGCCGGGAGATACAGGGCCGGCGCGCGGGCCTGCGGCGTGCCGGGGCCGGCGGGCGCCACGTCGTCGACGATGCCGATCACCATGTACGGCGTGCCGAAGAAGCCGGTGACGGAGAGCGGCTTGTCGATCGGCTCGCCGTGCGGAAAGAGCTGGCCGGCGAACGCCTGGTTGATCACCACCACGCGCCGCCCCCGGTCCGCCGGGGTGAATACGCGCCCCCTGAGCACGCGCACGCCCAGCGTGGCGAACCAGTCGCCGCTCACCGACAGGTTGCGCGCGGGGCCCACGATCACGGGCGTTTTCATCCCCGCCTGGCCGCACTCGCCGCAGTAGGTGGTCACCTTGTCCTGCGCCCCCAGCCCCAGCCACGCGTCGGGCGAGCCGAGCGCCGCCGCGCGCACGCCGGGGACGGCGCGCACCCGCTCCAGCGCGGCCCCCAGCGCGGCCGCCCGGCGCGCCGGGTCGCCCGCGAGCGCGGCGGGCGTATCGAGCCGCACGGTGAGCGTGTCGCGCGGATCGAACCCGGCCGGCACGGGGCCCGTGCCCGGGAGCGACGAGCGGATCAGCAGCCCCGCGCCCGCCAGCAGCGCCATGGAGGTGGCGAGCTGGGCGATGGTGATGGCGCGGCGCAGCCACCCCTCGAAGCGGTCGGGGGTGGCGCGGCTCCCGGTGGTGAGCTGCGCGTGCAGGTTCCCCCGCCCCGCCCCCAGCGCCGGCACGATGCCGAACAGCACCGCCGCCGCCGCCGGCAGCACGAGCGCCAGCAGCAGCGGCGCCGCGCCACCCGGCCCCGCGAGCTGCCCCCCCGCCGCCGGCCAGGTGGCGCGTAGCCCGGCCCGGAGCAGCGCGCCGACGGCGATCGCGCCGGCCGCGCCGAGCACCGCCAGCGCGGCGCTCTCCGCCAGCGCCTGCGTGAACAGGCGCAGCCGCGTGGCGCCGAGCGCCGCCCGCATCGCCCGCTCGTGGCGGCGCGCCGAGGCGCGGACCACCACCTGGGCCGCGGCGTTCACGCACGTCACCAGCGCCACCGCGATGGCGGCGGCGAGGAGAACGGCGAAGATCGCGCGGTAGCCGTCGCGCTGCAGCTCGGCGGCGGTGCGCAGCTCGCCGGTCCACGCGCCGCCCGCGCCGGTGGGAAGGCGGCCGAACACCGGCGGATCGGGCGGCGCCTGCCAGCCCAGGCCGGCCCACGCCGCGCTCGCCAGCGCCAGCGCCACGCCCCCGCCGAACGCCAGCGTGAGCACCGTGCCGATGGAGTGGCGCCGCGCGCGCCAGAGCGAGCGGAGCGCGTGGCCGGCATCGACGGGAAGCGAGGCGAGCAGGGGCATCGGCGGATGGAGAAGAGGCGGCGAGCGGCGCGGGACGGGTGTGTTTCAGCGTCCGCCTTGCGAGAAGATGAGTGCGTGGAGCCGGCATCTGCAAGCGGACCGATGCGGCCGCGGGGTCGCACGCGCGGCGGGATCGTGTAGATTGTCGCGCGATGGGGCCCTCTCCCCCCGACCCCCTCCCCCAAAACCGCCTGGGGGAGGGGGAGAGTCGGCGTGGCCTGCGGGTGATGCCGGCGTGGGAGTCGCGCAGCGGCTTGGGGCCGTTGTAGCCACGATTTCGATCGCCTCCGGATGGTGGGCACGCAATCGATCGCGCGCGTCTGCGTGAGGGATGCGCGCCCGGAGGGCCGGGACGGCGGCGGCGCGCCATCGCACCGAAGCCGCGTCCGCAGAGAGGTCCGAGGCGCGGCGCCGGTGGCCCGGCTGCGTTGGGCACAGTGGTACCGTGCCCTACGCAGCGCGCAGCCCGGCCCGGAGCGCAGCGGAGGGACACGCCCGCGCCCCGCCGTTTGTGCTGTTGCCGTTGACGCAGTTGCAGTTGATGCGGATCCCGGCCGTTTTCGTCGCCCGCCGCCGCCAGGGTGATGCACCCGGCGGCACGGGCTTCGCAGGCGCACGAAGGGCTCCGCACCGCGCGAACGATCCAGAGCCGGTTCGACGGCGCAAACCCATGCGCGGCCCGCGATGGCCGCGCCCGATCCGGAACGTGATGGCTTCGGCGACTCTCCTTACCGACATCCAGCAGGTGCTGCGCGGCGAGCACCGCGACGTGTTTCGCGTGCTGGGGATGCACCGCGTCTCCATCGGCGGCGTGCTGCGGCTGGTGGTGCGCGCCTTCCAGCCCGGCGCCGAGAGCGTCCAGCTGGTGGACGCCGCCACCGGCGCCGCCACCGAGATGGAGCGCGCGCACGACGACGGCTTCTTCGAGCTGGTCCTCCCCGCCGGCGCGCGCCCGTCTCCCTACCGCCTGCGCGTCCGCGGCGCCGATGGCGAGACCGTGGAGCGGGCCGACGCGTACGCCTTCGCGCCCACCGTGGCGGACTTCGACCTCTACCTGATCGGCGAGGGCACCCACCTGCGGCTGTGGGAGGTGCTGGGCGCGCACCCCGACACGATCGACGAGGTGGAGGGAACGCGCTTCGCCGTGTGGGCGCCGGGCGCGCGCCGCGTGAGCGTGGTGGGCGCCTTCAACGCGTGGGACGGGCGCCGCCACGTGATGCGCGTCCACCCCGGCGCCGGCGTGTGGGAGATGTTCATCCCAGGCGTGGGCGTGGGCGACGTGTACAAGTTCGAGGTGCGGGGCGCCGACGGGAGCGCGTTCCTGAAGGCCGACCCGGTGGGCTTCGGGAGCGAGAACCGCCCCGCCACCGCGTCCGTCGTGCGCGACCTGCGCGGCTACGAGTGGAACGACGACGGGTGGATGGAGGAGCGCCGCGCCGGCGACTGCTACGTGCGCCCGATGACCATCTACGAGGTGCACCCCGGGAGCTGGAGGCGCGTTCCCGAAGAGGGCGACCGCCCGATGAACTGGCGCGAGCTGGGGAGCCAGCTGGGCGACTACCTGGTGGAGATGGGCTTCACCCACGTGGAGCTGCTCCCCATCGCCGAGCACCCGTACGACCCCAGCTGGGGGTACCAGGTCACCGGCTACTTCGCGCCCAGCGCCCGCTACGGCACGGCCGACGACTTCCGCTGGTTCGTGAACCACATGCACCAGCTGGGGATCGGCGTGATCCTGGACTGGGTGCCCGCGCACTTTCCCAAGGACGCGCACGGCCTGCGCCGCTTCGACGGCACCGCGCTGTACGAGCACGAGGACCCGCGCCAGGGCGAGCACCCGGACTGGGGAACGCTGATCTTCAACTTCGGCCGCAACGAGGTGCGCAACTTCCTGGTGGCCAACGCGCTCTTCTGGCTCGAGGAGTTCCACGTCGACGGGCTGCGGGTGGACGCGGTCGCCTCGATGCTCTACCTGGACTACAGCCGCCAGCCCGGGGAGTGGGTTCCCAACGCCTTCGGCGGGCGCGAGAACCTGGACGCCATCCAGTTCCTGCAGCAGGTCAACTCCGTGGTCCGCGAGCGCCACCGCGGCGCGCTGATGATCGCCGAGGAATCGACCGCGTGGCCGGGAGTGACGCAGGCGCCGCACCTGGGCGGGCTGGGCTTCCACCTGAAGTGGAACATGGGGTGGATGAACGACTTCCTCCGCTTCGCCGAGGAAGACCCGGTCTACCGCAAGTACCACTTCAACCTGATCACCTTTTCGCTGATGTACGCCTTCAGCGAGCATTTCGTGCTCCCCTTCAGCCACGACGAGGTGGTGCACCTGAAGGGCTCGCTGATCGAGAAGATGCCGGGCGACACCTGGCAGAAGTTCGCCAACCTGCGCTGCGTCCTGGGGTTCATGTGGGGGCACCCGGGGAAGAAGCTGCTGTTCATGGGCGGCGAGTTCGGCCAGTGGCGCGAGTGGAGCGAGGGCCGCTCGCTGGACTGGCACCTGCTGGACGACCCGATGCACGCCGGGATGCAGCGCTTCATGCGCGACCTGAACGCGCTGTACCGGCGCGAGCGCGCCTTCTGGGAGACCGACTTCAGCTACGAGGGGTTCAGCTGGATCGACTTCCGCGACGTGGAGCAGAGCGTGCTCGGCTTTCTCCGCCGCGGGGCCGAGAGCGGCGAGGAGCTGCTGTTCGCCTTCAACTTCACCCCCGTGCCGCGCCACGAGTACCGCCTGGGCGTGCCGGGCGCGGGGGGGTGGGCCGAGGTGCTGAACAGCGACGCCGCGACGTACGGCGGCGGCAACGTGGGGAACATGGGGCGGGTGGAGACCGAACCGGTTCCCGCGCACGGGCATCCCCAGTCCGTGCGCCTGACCCTGCCGCCGCTGGGGATGGTGGTGATGAAGCCCGAACGGGCACTGCCCTGAGTTCAACGATCTCGTTGAGAGACCTTGAGGAGATAGATCTTCCGATGGCGAAGAGCACGACGGCGAAGACCGGCACCGTTCCCGTGGATGACCCGGCGGGCGTGGCGGCCGATGCCCGCACCGCCGCCCCCGCCCCGGCCGACCC
>Ga0247773_1000175_pt1 | contig 31224 bp, 27 predicted proteins | sample UWRJL092311B6_FD_179934 | JGI IMG/M metagenome (GOLD analysis project Ga0247773, IMG submission 179934) | Plant litter microbial communities from Arlington Agricultural Research Station in Wisconsin, United States - UWRJ-L092-311B-6 | ecosystem: Environmental > Terrestrial > Plant litter >... | reverse complement strand
GTGGCGTTCGCGGGGATCCCGGGGCCGAAGACGCGGGCGCGGGTGTTGTTCACCGTGCCGTTCATCCCCCGCGAATCGCCCACGATGTCGTTGTTCAGCACCCCCTCGATCTGCCACGCCTGCGCCTTCGCGTAGCGCGCGAAGATCTCGCTGCCGTTCAGCCCCTGCTCCTCGCCGGCGATCGCCGCGTACACGATCGAGCCGTCGAACTGCATCTTCGACAGCACCCGCGCGCTCTCCAGCGCCACCGCCACCCCCGATGCGTCGTCGTTGGCGCCGGGGGCATCGCTGGTGCTGTCCATCACGTCGTTCACGCGGCTGTCGTAGTGCCCCTGCACCACCACGAAGCGGTTGGGATCGGTGCGCCCGCGCTGGATGGCCACCACGTTCACCACGCGCGTGTCGCGGTTGATGCGGGAGCCCTGCGCGGTGCTGCCGGGCACCACGTCGCCCACGTAGCGCACCTCCAGGCAGCCGCCGCATTCGCGCGAGATGCGGGTGTACTCGTCGAACAGCCAGCGCCGCGCCGCGCCGATCCCGCGGGTGCGCGACACGGTGTCGCTCAGCGTGTGCCGCGTACCGAAGCCCGCCAGCCGGCGGATGTCGGCCTCCACGCGCGACGCCTGCGTGGCGCTGGCGATCGCGTGCAGGCGCGCGTCGTCGGCGGGCGGCGCGCTGGTGCCGGGCGCGGCGTTCTGCGCCGCGGCGGGGCCGGCCAGCAGGCACGCCGCGGCGGCCAAGGCGAGCGGACGGAAACGGTGGGTCACGTCAGGGTCCTCCAGGTCGGGCAGATGATGGAGATGGCGTCACGCCGCGGCGCCGCGCGGGGGGCCGGCGGCCGCGAGACGAGCCAGCAGGCCGGCCAGCTCGGCCTGCATGAGCGATTCCAGCCGCAGGTCGTGCTCGCCGAAGGTGAGCGTCTGCGTGACCGAGTTGGGGACGACCACGCAGTACATCCCCGCGCGCCGGGCGGCCAGCGCGCCGTTGGGCGAATCCTCGAACGCCACCGCGCGGGCGGCGGGCACGCCCAAGCAGCGCAGCGCGCTCAGGTACAGGTCGGGCTCGGGCTTCACCCGCTCCACGTCGTCGGCGGTGCGGACGCAGTGGAAGAAGTGCAGCAGCCCCAGCCGGCGCAGCTGCCCCTCCACCCACTCGCGCGGCGAGCTGGAGGCCAGCCCCACCTTCAGCCCCAGCGACGTGGCCGCCCGCAGCGCCTCTTCCACGCCGGGGATGGCGCCCGTGCCCTCGATCCGCTCGAAGAAGCGTGCCCGCCGCCGCGCGTCGGCCGCCTCGCGGTCGACCGCGGCGCCGGTCTGCTCCTGCAGATACGCGTAGGGGTCGAAGTATCCGGCCTCGCGGCCCACGCAGGCGCCCCACACCTCCAGCGGCAGCTCGGCGCCGTGCTCGGCGAAGAGCTCTCGCACGCATTCGTACTCGTGCGTCTCGCTGTCGAAGATCAGCCCGTCGAAATCGAACACCACCGCTTCGATCAAATCCGCACCTCCGGGTTATCGCGCTTGGGCTCGGCGGGACAACATAGGCGCCCCGCCCCGCCGCGCCACCGCCGCCGATGGCTGGGAGCGGTGCCGCCGCGGACAGCTGAGCGAGACGGGGCGCGGCGATTGCACCCGGTGAGGGGCACGCGGCGCTGTTTCGCCGTATTCCCCATCAGCATTGGAAGCGGAATGCCCGACCAGGAGCAGAAGTACGACGTGATCGTGATCGGCGGCGGGCCGGCGGGGCTGGCGGCGGCGCTCTGGCTCTCGCGCTACCGCCGCAGCGTGCGCCTGTTCGACGCGGAGGACCCGCGCAACAAGGTGACCTGGGCCGTGCACGGCTATTTCGGCGTGGACGACCCGTCGCCGCTGGAGCTGCGCCGCATCGGCCGCGAGCACGCCGTGGCGGCCGGCGCCGAGCTCGAGGCGGCGATGGTCAAGCAGGTTGGCGGGGAGAAGGACGACTTCGTGGTGACGCTCTCGGACGACCGCGAGTTCCGCTCGCGCCGGCTGCTGTTCGCCACCGGGCTCAAGGACATCAAGCCCGAGATCCCCGGCTTCGACGAGCTCTACGGCACCAGCATCTGGCACTGCCCCGACTGCGACGGACCGGGGGTGGTGGACAAGAAGGTGGGGATCATCGGCTGGGGCACCTCCATCGCCAAGTACGCCCTCTACTTCCTTGTGTGGACCGACGACCTGACGGTGCTCACGCACAGCCACGACAAGGACATGTCGCCCGAGGCGTGCGAAACGCTGGCCGAGCAGAACATCCCCGTGAACCAGAAGGCCATCACGCGGCTGGAGGGCACCGACGGCCGGCTGGAGCGCGTGGTGTTCCACGACGGATCGAGCGAGGCGTTCGACGCGCTCTTCTTCCACATCGCATGCGGCGCCGGCTCCACCCTGCCGCAGGACATGGGGTGCGAGACCGACCCCGAGGGGATCCTGGAGGTGGACAAGGAGTTCGCCACCACCGTTCCCGGCGTCTACGCCGCGGGCGACATCACCCCCGGCACCCGCCTGGTGGTGCGCGCCGCCTACGAGGGCACCCGCGCCGCCATGGGCATCCACAAGTCGCTGATCCCGGCCGAGGAGAAGGTGCCGAAGAAGGCGTGAGGGTCGACAGGTGCGACGCGCCCCAAGCAGCCGCGGTGAATAAGAGTCGGATGCCCCGCGGCGGATGAGATCTTCGCGGGCGGTCAAGCATCTACACGGGCGGCTGAAGCCGCGGCAACGACTACGGGAAGCCTCACAAACTGCGTGAGGCTGGCCGGCGCAGAGATGGGCGGGTGAGCAGGGCGCGGGCATCGCCAAACAAACCCGCGCGATTGTAATCCGTGGCCGTACCTCTCCCCGCTGGTTTGGGGAGAGGTCGAAGAAACGCGGCCAGGAGTACCGGCCGCGTTTCTTCGGGTGAGGGCCCCTGCCGCGGCCACACCATCTTCTGCTCTCAGACAGTTCGACTTCGCCCGAAATCCCCTACAATCCTCCTCCGATCGTACCAATTCGTCCCGTCACCCCCTTATCTACTAGAAAACTAGTTGACATCCCCGAGGTGCACGATTAGCATCAACTACAGATCTAGTAGATGGGCGCCGGAGCACCTCATCACGGGCCACCGTGGCCGGAGAATGGGCGGATGATCGCACACTGGATGCTGTACTGCGTGGCCGTGGGCACGCTGCTGTCGGGCGGCGCGGTGGCGCTGGAATCGGCGCTGCGGCCGCTGGGGCGGGCCACGCGGTGGGTGTGGGCGGCGGCGCTGCTGCTGTCGCTGGCCATCCCCGCCGGGGTGCGGGTGTTCGGCGCCGTGCGCGTGGCCGAGCCCGCCGCCGCGCCGGTGCAGGCGCTGCCGCTGGACGTCTCGCCGGACGCGGGGGCGGCCTCGGCGCTTGCGGCCCGCTCGTGGCTGGCCGGTGCCCTCGACGCGCGGCGCATGCAGGGGCCGCTGACGGTGCTGTGGGTCGCGTCGTCGGCCGCGGCGGCGCTGGCGCTGGCGGGGATGGCGGGGGCGCTCCGCCGCCGCCGCCGGGGCTGGGCCGCCACGCTGGTGGACGGCGTGCCGGTGCTGGTGTCGGCCGACGTGGGGCCGGCGGTGGTGGGGCTGGTGCGCAGCCGCATCGTGCTGCCGCGCTGGGCGGTGGACGCCGACGCCGGCGCGCGCGCCCTGGTGCTGGAACACGAGCAGGAGCACGTGCGCGCCGGCGACCCGCGCCTGCTGGCCGCCGCGCTCGCCGCCGCCGTGCTCACCCCCTGGAACCCCGCCGTGTGGTGGCAGCTGCGCCGCCTGCGCCTGGCGGTGGAGGTCGACTGCGACGCGCGCGTGCTGGCCCGCCGCGCCGACGTGCACGCCTATGGATCGGTGCTGCTGGAGGTTGGCCGCCGCACCGCGCATACCCGGCTGGCCGCGTCCGCGGCGTTCGCCGAGCCCGTATCCACCCTCGAACGAAGGATCCGCATCATGACCGCTCCCCGCGTACGCCGCCCCGTCCTCCGCGCCGCCGGCTTCGGCGCCATCGCCATCGCGCTCGCCGCCGCGGCGTGCGAGACGCCGGCGCCCATGCAGCCGTCCCCCCGCGGCACGCGCCAGCTGGCCGGCGAGCCGGGCACCTTCGCCCGCACTCCCATGACGCCGCGCGCGCTGCTGGAGCAGTACTATCCGCAGATCCTGACCGAGGGGATGGCCGCCGACCAGACCGTGGCCTTCGTGCTGAGCGCCGACGGCCAGGTGGTGGACCACCAGCTGATCACCGAGCCCGGCAACGCCCCGGGCGGGCAGACGCAGGGCGCCGCGCTCGACCGCGCGCTGGGCCGCTACACGGCGCAGATCGGCAGCATGAACGTGGTGAAGAGCAATCCGGGCGAGCTGGGCCCCACCGCCGCGCGCATCGTGCTGCTGCAGCTCAAGCCCACCCCGGCCGACGGCTCCTCCGCCGCCGTGTCGCCGCAGGAAGAGGCCGACCGCCTGGCGTTCCGCGCGGCCGTGGCCCGGCACTACCCGGCCGACCTGCGCGACGCGGGCGTCACCGGCCGCGTGGCGGTTCGCCTGCAGGTGGGCGATGACGGCAAGGCGCACGATGTGGAGGTGGTGCGCGGCGACGCCCGCTTCGCCGACGCCGCCAAGGCCGTGGTGTCCGAGCTCACCTTCCGCAGCCGGGGAACGACGGTGGTGGTGATGGACTTCGGCCCCGAGCGCAGCCCCGCGTCGGCGGTCCGCTGAGCGCTCGGACCGAGTCATCCCGCGAACCCGACCGGAGAGACACCGTGGAGATCGCCTTCACCGACCGCGAGCTGGACGTGATGTCCGTGCTGTGGGACCTGGGCAGCGGCAGCGTGGCCGAGGTGCGCGGCCGCTTGGCCGACGACCTGGCCTACACCACCGTGCTCACCATCCTCCGCACGCTGGAGGAGAAGGGCTACGTGGGCCACGTGGAAGCGGGGAAGGCGTACCGCTACCACCCGCTGGTGGAGCGCCGCGACGCCGGCACCAGCGTGCTGCGCCGCATCACCCGCAAGCTGTTCAAGGACAGCCCCGAGCTGCTGCTCACACACCTCGTGTCGGACCGCGGCCTGGGCGACGACGAGCTGCGCCGGATGCAGAAGCTGCTGGAAGACCGCCTGCGCGATGGAGGTGAGGGATGATGGCGCGGGCGAGGTCCGCCGCATCCGTCGCCGAGGCCGCGCGCGTGGCCGTACCCCGCCGCCGGCTCTCCAGCCTCGTCGCTTGCACCGTCGCCTGCGCGGCGCTCGGGCTGGCCGCGTGCACGGCGCCCACACCGGCGAGCCCGGCCCCCGCCGCCGCCCCCGCCGCCGCGCCCCCGGTGGCAGAGGCGCAGGCGACGCCGCTCGACGCCGTCCGCCAGTACTATCCGCAGGTGCTGACGACCGGCATCCCCGAGAACTTCGTGATCGTGTTCGTGGTGTCGGCGTCGGGCAGGGTGGTGCGGCACGAGATGCTGAACACCATGCCGGGGAGCGGGGGGATCCAGGTGGAACAGCTGCTGGCGCCGTACGGGCTGGGGCTGGCGGGGCTGAACGTGATCCGCAAGAAGCCGGGCGAGATGGGCCCGCGCGCCGTGAACATCGCCTGGGCCGAGCTCAACTTCGAGCCCGCCGCGGCGGCGGCGCCCTGAGCCCGCGGCTCCGCCGGTGATCCGCCGGGATCGCTCCACTGCCCGCAGCCACTGCTGGGCGGCCGAACGCGCGAGGGAGGTGAGGAATGATGGAATGGATGGCGTTCGCGGCCGCCGTGGCCGCGCTGGCGGGGGTGGCCGCGCTCGCGACCGAGCGGGCGCTGCGGCTCTTCCGCCTGCCCACGCGGGGCGTGTGGCTGGTCGCGATGGCCGCGTCGCTGGTGCTGCCGCTCGCGCTGCCGCGGCCGGCGCAGGTGGAGGCCGGCCCCGCGGCGGCGTCGATGGCCGGGTCGGCGATGGATGCGCGGGCCGGGGGACGAACCGCGGCGTCGACCTCCGCCTCGCACGACGCACCACCGGTCCGCGGCCGGATGGAGGCGGCGCTGCCGTGGGGGTGGGCGGCGGGCACGCTGGCGATCGCGGCGGGGCTGGCCGTGGGGGCGCTACGGCTGGCTCGGCGGCGGCGGGCGTGGCCGGTGGCGAGCATGGCCGGCGAGCAGGTGCTGGTGTCGCCCGGCGTGGGGCCGGCGGTGGTGGGCTTCGTGCGCCCGCGCATCGTGATGCCGCGCTGGACGCTGGCCTGGGCCGAGCCGCTGCAGCGCCTGATGCTGCGCCACGAGCGCGAGCACCTGCGCGCGGGCGACCCGCTGCTGCTGCTGGCCGGGCTGGCGGCGGTGACGCTGGCGCCGTGGAGCCCGGCGCTGTGGTGGCAGCTCCGCCGGCTGCGGCTGGCGGTGGAGGTGGATTGCGACGCGCGCACCCTGCGCGCCACGGGCGACGTGCTGGCGTACGGGCGCCTGTTGCTGGAGGTGGGACGACGGGGCGCCGCCGGCGCACCCCTCCCCCTGCTGGCCTTCTCGGAACCCCGATCCTTCCTGGAAAGGAGAATCACCGCCATGACCCTGCGCACGCCTTCTCACCGTCCCCGCCGGGCGCTCGCCTGGACGGCCCTCGGCGCGCTCGCCGCCGTCTCGCTCGCGGCGCTCCCCGCGCCCCGGCGCGTGCCGCTGCTCCCCGCCCGGGCCACGCCCACGCTCGCGCCCGTGGCGGTCACTGCCCCCGTCCGCACGCCCGGCGCGGCGGCGGGCGCCGACACCACGCGGGTGTGGGCGCTGCGCGAGGTGGACCGCCTGCCCCTGCTGGTCAACGCCGCCGAGGTGTCGCGGCTGATCGAGCGCGCCTACCCGCCGGAGCTGCGCGACGCGGGCATCGAAGGCACCGCCACGGTGGAGCTGGTGGTGGGCACCGACGGCCGGCCGCAGAGCCCCAGCGTGGCCACCGCCACCCGCGACGAGCTGCGCGCGCCGGCGCTGGTGGTGGTGAACGCCGCCCGCTTCCGCCCCGCGGCCGTGCGTGGCCACGCTGTGCGCGTGAAGCTCTCGCTCCCCATCGCCTTCGTCCGCACGCCCGGCGCCCCGGCCCGCTGACCGTCTTCAGGCACACCACGGGCTGATACCGGGCCCAAGGGGAAAAGACAAGCCTCACGCAGAGTCAGCAGGGTCAGCAGAGAACAGCTGTTTTTCTCTGCTGACCCTGCTGACTCTGCGTGAGGCTTTGCTGTTGTTGGCCTTCCCGACGCCCCGAGGACTACTTGCGCCGGTTTACTTTGCTATGTAAAGTACTTCGCATGCGTTTGGATTTGTTCGCCACACAGGCATTCGCGCCGCCAGGGACAGCATGGAATTGCAGATTCGCGACGTATCCAAGACCTATCCCAACGGCGTGCAGGCGCTCAACGGCGTGACGCTCACGATCCCCGCGGGGATGTACGGGCTGCTGGGGCCCAACGGCGCCGGCAAGTCCACGCTGATGCGCATCCTGGCCACGCTGCAGGAGCCCGACAGCGGCACCATCCACCTGGGCGGCATCGACGTGGTGCGGCAGAAGGACGAGGTGCGGCAGACGCTGGGCTACCTGCCGCAGGAGTTCGGCGTGTACCCCAAGGTCAGCGCCGAGGCCCTGCTCGAGCATTTCGCGATCCTCAAGGGCATCACCGACCGCGGCGTGCGCCGGGCCACCGTGGAGGCGCTGCTGCGCCAGACCAACCTGTGGGAGGTGCGCAGGCAGAAGCTGGGCGGCTACTCGGGCGGGATGCGGCAGCGCTTCGGCGTGGCCGTGGCCCTGCTGGGCAACCCCCGGCTCATGATCGTGGACGAGCCCACCGCCGGGCTCGACCCGGGCGAGCGCGTGCGCTTCCTGAACCTGCTGAGCGAGCTGGGCGAGAACAGCGTGGTCATCCTCTCCACCCACATCGTGGAGGACGTTTCGGAGCTGTGCACGCGGATGGCCATCATCGACCGCGGCGAGATCCTGCTGGAGGCCGAGCCGCTCGGGGCGATGGAGGAGATGAAGGGGAAGATCTGGCGCCGCGTGATCGAGCGGAGCGCTCTGCCCCAGGTGGAGCGCGAGCACGCGGTGATCTCCACCAAGCTCCTCGGCGGGCGCACCGTGGTGCACGTCCACGGCGACACGGCGCCGGGGCCCGGCTTCGAGCCCGTGGAGCCCGACCTGGAGGACGTCTACTTCAGCACCATGACGGGCCACCACGGCCGGCGCCGCGCCGCGGTGGAGGCACGGCCGTGAAGCTCCGGGAGATCTTCCGCTTCGAGCTGGCCTACCAGCTGCGGCGCCTTACCACCTGGCTCTACTTCGCGGCGGTGGCGGTGGTCGCGTTCCTGTTCGTGCGGGGGAACTACCTGGCCGACGCGCTCTATGCCGACTTCTACGTCAACTCCCCCTTCATCATCGCGAGTGTCACCGTCTTCGGCAGCCTGTTCTGGCTGATCGTGGCGGCGGGGGTCACCGGCGAGATCGCGGCGCGCGACGTGGAGACGGGGATGCACCCCCTCACCTGGACCGCGCCCGTGGGCAAGACCGCGCACCTGGGGGGGCGCTTCCTCGCCGCGTTCGTCCTCAACGCGCTGATCCTGCTGGCGGTGCCGGTGGGAGTGATGCTGGCCGTGTACGCGTCGGGGGTGGATGCCGAGGCGGTGGGCCCGTTCCGGCCGGCGGCCTACCTCACGGCCTACGCCTTCCTCGCGCTGCCCAACGCCTTCATCGGCACGGCCATCCAGTTCGCGGCGGCGGTGCTGGGGCGGCGCGCCATCGGCAGCTACCTGGGCAGCGTGCTCCTGCTGTTCGCGGCCTACGGCGGGATCGTGGCGGTGCTGTACTTCCTGCAGCGGAAGGAGATCGCGGCGCTGCTCGACGTGTTCGGCCACATCTACATCACCTCCGACCTGGTGCTGGGGTGGACGCCGCTCGAGAAGAGCACGCGGCTGATCCACCTGGGCGGCCTGCTGCTGCGGAGCCGCCTGCTGTGGCTGGGCGTGGCCCTGGCGGCGCTGGCGTTCACCTGGGTCCGCTTCCGCTTCGCCCACCACACCGCGCGCCCGCTGTGGAGCCGCATCGCGCGGCGGCGCGGTGCGCACGCCCCCACGCCCGCGGGGAACGACGCCGCACGAGTCCCGATCTCGGTCCCGCAGGCTCCGCGCGCGTTCGGCCCGGCGCTCCATGCGCGGCAGACGATTACGGTTGCCTGGGAGTCGTTCCGGGTGATCGCCCGGAGCCGCGGCGGTCTGGCGGTGCTGGTGGTGATCGCGGCGCTCACGGCGCGGCTGGTGCCGCAGAACATGTACACGGTGGGCACGCCGCTGCTGCCCACCACCGCCCACGTCCTCACCTTTCTCACCACCCCGCTCACCAACCCGATGACGCCGTGGGTGGTCATCCCCCTGCTCATCGTCTTCTGGGCCGGTGAGCTGGTGTGGCGCGAGCGGGAGCACGGCCTGGGCGAGATCACCGACGCGGCGCCGGTGCCCGAATGGGTCCTCTTCGCGGGCAAGTTCCTGGGCATCGCCCTGATGCTGGCCGTGTGGATGGCGCTGCTGATGGTGGCCGGCCTCCTCGTGCAGGTGGGGATGGGCTACGGCGATCACCAGGTCGGCCTCTTCCTGAAGGTGCTCTTCGGACTGCAGCTTCCCGAGTACCTCCTGTTCGCCCTGGTCGCGCTGGTGGTGCAGGGGCTGGTGAACCAGAAGTACGCCGGCCACTTCGTGGCGATCCTCATCTTCGTGCTCATCGGCTTCGCGCCGAAGCTGGGGATCCGGCACAACCTGCTGGTCTTCGGCGCCAGCCCCGCGTGGAGCTACTCCGACATGCGCGGGTTCGGCGGGTCGCTGGGGCCCTGGGGCTGGTTCAAGCTCTACTGGGCGGCGTGGGCGCTGCTGCTGGCGGTGGCGGCGAAGCTGCTGTGGATGCGGGGGATGGAGGGAGGCGTGCGCACGCGGCTGCGGCTGGCGCGCGGCCGTTTGACGCGCTCGACCGCCGGGATCGCCGCGATGGCGGCGGCTGTGGTGCTGGGGCTGGGCGGCTTCATCTTCTACAACACCAACGTCCTCAACCGCTACACCTCCGCGTGGGACCGGGCGGAGCGGAGCGCCCAGTACGAGCGGCGCTACGGGCGCTACGCCAACGCCCCGCAGCCATCGCTCACCGGAACCAGCCTGCGCGTGGAACTCCATCCCCGGCGGGGTGCGGTGGAGATCCGCGGCAGCTACCGCCTGGTGAACCACGGCCGCGCGGCCATCGGCACCATCCACGTGGCCACCGTCACGGGGGTGAGGACGGGGGCGATCTCCTTCGACCGCCCGGCCCGGCGCGTGGTGGAGGACGACGCGCTGGGCCACCGCGTCTACGCCCTGCGGCAGCCGCTGCAGCCCGGCGACTCGCTGCGGCTGGGGTTTCAGGTGAACGTGGAGCCGCGCGGCTTCCGCAACGGCGGAGGCGGAGGCGCCGTACTGGCCAACGGCACCTGGTTCATGAATGGCGACGTGCTCCCCGCCATCGGCTACCAGCCGCGCCGCGAGCTGTTGCGGCCCGCCGAGCGGCGGGCGCACGGGCTCGCGCGGCGCGCCATGTTCCCATCTGCCGCCGGCGCGCAGGACGTCACCGGCGAGGAGGGCGGCGCCGCCGCCGGCGCCGAGCGCACCTCGGTGGACGTGGTGATGGGCACGGACGGCGACCAGGTGGCCATCGCGCCGGGGGCGCTGCGCCGCACATGGACGGAAGGCGGGCGCCGCTACTTCCACTACGCGACGGATGCGCCCATCGCCAACGAATACGCCTTCTTCTCCGCGCGGTATGCGGTGCACCGGGAGCTGCGAGGCGGCGTGCCGGTGGAGGTCTTCTACCACCCGGGGCACACGGCCAACCTGGGCCGCATCCTCCACTCCCTGCGCGCCTGTCTGGACGTCTATGGCCGGGCCTACGCCCCGTATCCGTACGGCTACCTGCGGGTGGTGGAGAACCCCGTCCGCAAGATGGGCGCGCACGCCGACGCGGCCACGATCGACTACGGGCAGGGGTTCGCCCTCTTCAACCCGACGGAGGACCCGCAGGGGCTGGATTTCCCCTTCGCGATCATCGCGCACGAGATGGCGCACGAATGGGGCGTGCCCTACGCCTTTGCCGAGGGCGCGCCGCTGATCACCGAAAGCTTCGCGTGGTACGCGGCGATGGGGGTGGTGGAAGAGACCTACGGGCGCGAGCACCTGCAGCGGCTGCGCAGGTTCTTCCGGCAGCCCACGCCCATCCCGCCCATCCGCCAGTCGGTGCCGCTGCTGCGGGCGATGGACCCGTACGCGGCCTATCGCAAGGGCCCGTTCGCGCTCTACGCGCTCGGCGAGTACATGGGCCGCGAGCGGGTGGACCTAGCGTTCCGCCGCATGTACGACGCGCATCGCGCGGGAGCGCCGCCGCTGGCCACCTCCACGGATCTGTACCGCGAGCTGCAGGCGGTGACGCCCGACTCGCTGCGCTACCTGCTGCACGACCTGCTGGAGGCCAACACCTTCTGGCAGCTGAAGACGGAACGCGCCACGGCGCGGCAGACCTCGGCGGGCGCCTGGCGGGTGACGCTGCGCGTGAAGGCGCGCAAGGTGACCGTCGATCCCGCGGGCAGGGAGACGGAGGTGCCGATGGACGAGTGGATCCCGGTCGGCGTCTTCGCCCCCACCGGCCAGGGCGCGGAGCTTGGCGCGACTCTCTACCTGCGCAGCCACCGCATCCGCTCCGGCCTGCAGACGATCACCGTGACGGTGCCCAAGAAGCCCGCCGACGCCGGCATCGACCCCTACGTGGTGCTGATCGACCTTGAGCGGTTCGACAACGTGGAGAAGGTGGGATTCGAGCGCTGAGGGGAAGAGCTGGATCGCTCCAAGATAAACGTATACCGCTTCTTCGGAGCTGAAATCGCTTGGATCACGCGAGAAATCGCACCGCGAGGTGATTCTGTGCGCAGGAGAGATCTCTGTGGATCAGCTTGCCTAGTGGGTGATTCTACACCTTAGCAGATCCACTCAACGGTGACGTTTGCGCCTACTAGTCAGCCCCGGTCAGCCCCCTATCAACAAGCGTTCACTCGTACGGGGAACATGGAGTGGGAGCCTCGCCAGTGTTTCGACGCACCAATCGGGACCAGTATATGAGAAGCATGCTGGATTAGAATGCTTTGTTACTTCTCCTTTCAGGGCGCACGCGAGATCTGTGGCTATTGACTCCGTAAGGCGGTCTACGATCGCGCAGATAGTGTCAGGAACAGGATTAATCCACTGATCCTTATGCCGAAGGGTGACTTGAATGCCAAAGACTGTATTATTGGAGAGTTCAATCGCGTACCGAAGCCCTCGCGGCTGAGGCCCTTGATGGAAGTAGCCAAACGTGGCAGCCCGTTCGACATAGAACTGGGGCCGCGGTGATTCAGGCCGCCAATACAAAGCCCCCCAGCAATTGCCGCTCGACGTGCACCGCGAGATACCTGCACTATGCGCTAACCCGCACCACGAACAACGGAGAGGCCATTCCCGCTGGAGCACCCTCCTGAGGGTTGATGCGTCACAATCACTTGCCTCAGCCGGAATAGTAATCCTCACCTGCGCATGGCGCTCCGACTGCCACGCAGACGCCGGAACACGCATAGGCACCACGAACGCTACACGATTGCCGTCAAGGTCAATCCGAGCGGGAGGGTCACTCGTTCGCAGATCTTGCGGTACTCCGATTTCCTCCTGCAATATCTGCCAATTGAGGGCGAAGCGAGTGTGGATCTTAGCTTCGATCTGATCCCGTGTTGCAAGCAAACGGGCAACGGAACTCCGCATATCTCACCTCATTGCTAGGTTCTGTCGCAATTTCGGTGCTTATTCGGTTGTTTGTCAATAGTTTTGAGAAAGTAAGTACCAGCGACTAATTCTACCGTTCATTCGTCAGGGAGAGTGGGGCCATCTCCATGTTATCGAGTGCGCCCCCGGGCTTAGCTGATGATCGTGCAGAAACACTCTCGCTCATCGAAGCGCATACGATCGTTGGGAAGGCGCAATTGGAAGAACGAGTTGGCATCTATGCTAGGCAACAAGCACTTTGCGGTTGAGATGGTACACTGGCTTGACATGAACTCAACGTCCATGGCGAGGAAGTCACGGCTGATGCGCTATTCCGTACCTCAGTGCCCCGCCAAGCCCGCTCAAGTACCCGTCAGCCACCGGCCACGACCGGAGCATCCGGGGCGAGTTGGTGGAAAAGGTCCAGCCGGTTCCGTGTGAAGGAATGGAAGTCACGGCACGACCCATCGTGGATCGCCTGGATGAACGCGGCCTCGATCGTCCGGCGGCCCAGGAGAAAGCGCCGGAAGATCCGCCGCGAGCCCGCGCTGCGCAGCCCCAGGTCGTCGCCCAGGTCCAGCCGCCTGACGAGGTCGTTCGCCGCGGCCAGGTACTCCTCCCCCGCCTCGGGCCGGTTGCAGATCGACCCGCTCACGCGGTGATAGCGATAGAGCGGCTCGCAGACGTGGTATAGTGATTCGACGTCGTCGAAGCAGCGCACGTAGAAGTACACGTCCTCCCAGCGCTGCATCCATTCGGGCCAGCGCGCGGTCACCCGCCTCCGGTCGAACACGATCCCCGCGTAGGTGTGGATCTGGCTCGTGAGGATGTCTTCCAGCCGCGCGGGGCCCGTGCACAGCCGGCGGTCCAGGCTCTCCAACTCCGTGCCCGCGCCCTGGTCGACGAAGCTCGGGCGACAGTAGGCGGCGCCGTGCAGCCGTGCCAGCGGCACAAGGACCTCCAGCGCACGCGGGTCCAACAGGTCATCCGCATCGAGCGTGGCGATGATCCGTCCGCCGGCGGCGGCGAGCGCCGTGTTGCGTGCGTTGGCCGGCCCGGTGCCGGCCCCGCCCGTGGACACGCCGCGGATCCGCGGATCGGCGAGGCCCTGCTCGCGGAGCAGTTCCGCATAGTCGGTCCCATCGTCCGAAGCGATCACGATCTCGGACGGGGGACACGTCTGCCCAAGCGCGCTTTCCACGGCGCGGCGGATGAACGGCTGGGCCCTGTATGCTGGGATGATTACGGAGATGCTGCGATCCACGGCTCCGCGCCTCGCGTTTCGTGGCAGATGGGAATTGGGGAGACCGTCGAACACGAAGAACTACGCGGTGGGGTGTACAACAGTATTCGCCACATGGTTTGATCGCAACACTTTAATCACCCGCCCGCCCACTCGGCCGCACGGCTGGCTGATGCACCCTGGCTCGTTTACGCAGCCGAGGACGGTGATCGCTCCACCACGCCCGCCCTCCTATCGTCCCAGGCTCCTGATCTCCTGCGCCCGCGCGCGGCTCACCGGCACGCGGGCGCCATCCAGCAGCTCCGCTTCCAGGTTGCCCCGTGCGTCTCGGCGGAACGCGCGCACCTGGTCGAGGTTGACGATGTGCGTGCGGTGCACCCGCACGAAGCGCCGCGGGTCGAGGCGGGCCTCCAGGCGGCTCAGCGAGAGATGGAGCAGGTGCCGGGCGTTGGCCGCGTGGGCGGTCACGTAGTCGCCGCTGGCCTCGAACCACGACACGCGCTCCACCGGGAGCGGAACGAGCGTGCCGCCCACCCGCACGAACAGCCGGGTGATGGGCCCACCCGCGAGCGCGCCGCTCAGTCGCTCGAAGGTGTCGGCCGGCGCGGGCTCGCCCAGGGCCGAGCGCACCCGCTCCATCGCGGCGGCGAGCCGCCCGGGGCCGAACGGCTTCAGCAGGTAGTCCACCGCGCCCAGCTCGAACGCCGTCACCGCGTGCTCGGAGTAGGCGGTGGTGAAGATGACGAACGGCGGGCGCTCCAGCCGGCGCAGCACCTCGGTGCCCAGCAGCCCCGGCATCTGCACGTCCAGGAAGACGAGCTCCGGCCGCAGCGCGCCGATCGCCGTGACCGCCGACTCACCATCGGCCGCCTCGCCCACCACCTCCACCCAGTCGAACGCCCCCAGCATGGCGCGCAGCCCCGCGCGCGCCACCGGCTCGTCGTCGGCGACGAACGCAGTGACCTTCACGCTTCCCTCCCGCCCGATCGCGGCACCACCAGCACCGCCTCGAATCCACCATCCCCCTTGGGGCCGCACTCCAGCCTCGCCGCGCTGCCGTAGAGGACCGCCAGCCGCTCGCGCAGCCGCGCCAGCCCCGTCCCCGCCCCACCCTCCGTCGCGGCGACGGCCCCGCCATCGCCCGAGTTCCACACCGAGAGCGTCAGCCGGGGCCCGCTGCCGGCGGCGGCCACCACGATTTCGGTAGGCGCCACGCGCGGCGCGGCGCCGTGGCGCACCGCGTTCTCCACCAGCGTCTGCAGCGCGAACGCGGGAACGCATTCGTCCAGCAGTCCGTCCTCCATCTCGGCGCGCACGGCCAGCCGCTCGCCGAAGCGGATCCGCTCGATGGCCAGGTAGCGCGACACGAAGCTCCACTCCTCGCCCAGCGTCACCTCGTCGCGCTCCTCGCCCAGCGTGGTGCGCAGCAGGTCGGCGACGAGCTCGGCCGCCTCGGCCGCGCGCGCCGGATCCACGGGGATCAGCTGCACCACGGTGTGCAGCGCGTTGAACAGGAAGTGCGGATGGACCTGCGCCCGCAGCGCCGCCAGCTGCGTGCGCGCGGCCATGGCCTCGGCCCGAGCGGCACGCGCCGACCCCTCCACGGCGTGGGCCACCCCGACCACCACCGCGTACAGGACGACGCCCACCAGCAGGTGCTCGATCATCCGGTTGGTCGTCTCCACGTCGGGCACCCAGCCGGGAACCAGCGCCACCAGCGCGCTCGATAGGGCGAACCAGGCAAGGGCGGCCACGGGCGCGCCGGCCAGGTGCAGCGCCGCGAAGCGGAGGCGGAACGGCCGCGGCCACGGCACCCGGCGGGCGAGGCGGTACACCAGGAGCGCCACCGCCACCCCGGTGCCCAGCTCGATCGCCGCGGCGGCGGCCTCACCCGGTTGCCACGCCGGCGTTCTCGCGGCGGCGAAGGTCATCGACGTCAGGTACAAGGAAAGCGCTCGTGGGCTGGAGATCGGAGTGACGGCGGATGCGCTCCTGATGATACGAGCCCGCACGTCCCCCCGGCGACGCCCTTCGCCGCCATTCAGCCGTCCCGATCTGCAACTGGGCGAAAGGCCGCTCCCGCGCCGCCGCGCCGCCCCCTTATGGTTGCTTCGCGGCCCGCGTCCCACGCGCTCCCGCTCACCCCGGCACGATCGTCCGAGATCGCCGTCGTTCGATGCGAAAACACCTCGGACTCCACCTGCACCCGTCCCCCGAAGATCGATGCTGAACCTGCACGACGTCAGCCACGTCTACGCCAACGGAACGCGCGCGCTCGACCACGTGACCCTGTCGATCCCGCGCGGGATGTACGGCCTGCTGGGCCCCAACGGCGCCGGCAAGTCCACCCTGATGCGCACCATCGCCACCCTCCAGACGCCCACCGAGGGCGCGATCCGCTTCGGCGAGACCGACGTGATCGCCCAGCCCGGGAAGCTGCGGCGCACCCTGGGCTACCTCCCCCAGGACTTCGGCGTGTACCCGCGCGTGTCGGCCGCCGAGATGCTCGACCACATGGCCGTGCTGAAAGGCGTCACCTCGCCCACCGACCGCAGGGCCACAGTGGAAACCCTCCTCCACCAGACCAACCTGTGGAGCGTGCGCAAGAAGGCGCTGTCGGGCTTCTCGGGCGGGATGCGGCAGCGCTTCGGCATCGCCCAGGCGCTGATCGGCAACCCGGAGCTGGTCATCGTGGACGAGCCCACCGCCGGGCTCGACCCCGAGGAGCGGAACCGCTTCCTCAACCTGCTGGCCGAGATCGGCGAGAACGTGGTGGTGATCCTCTCCACCCACATCGTGGACGACGTGTCGGACCTGTGCCCGCGCATGGCCGTGCTGGCCGGCGGCCGCGTGCGGCTGGAAGGGGCCCCGCACGAGCTCATCCGGGCAGCCCGCGGCAGGGTGTGGATGAAGACGATGGGCCGCGGCGAGCTGGCCGCCTGCCGCGAGCGGCACGAGGTCCTTTCCACGCGGCTCTTCGCCGGCCGTACCATCGTCCACGTCCTGGCCGACGGTGACCCCGGCGACGGCTTCACCGCGGTCGACGCGGGGCTGGAGGACGTCTACTTCTCCACCCTGGCGCAGTCGCGCCGCGCGGCCTGAGGCGAAACCATGCTCATTCACGTCGCCCGCTTCGAATTCCGCTACCTGCTCCGCAACCCGCTGGTGTGGGTGACGGCCGCGGCCACCTTCGCGCTGTTCTTCGTGTCGGTCAGCGCCGGGCTCGAGCTGGGCTCCGAAGGCGGGCTGCTGGAGAACGCGGCCTTCGCCACGCTGCGGAACTACCTGATGGCCTCGGTCTTCTTCATGTTCGTGACCACGTCGTTCGTCGCCAACGCCGTCATCCGCGACGACGAGACCGGCTATGGCCCGATCGTCCGTTCCACGAGGATCCGCAAGCTCGACTACCTCATCGGCCGCTTCCTCGGCGCTTTCGCGGTGGCGGCGCTCTGCCTGCTGCTGGTGCCGCTCGCCATCTGGCTGGGCACGCTGATGCCCTGGGCCGACCCCGCCACGCTGGGGCCCAACCGGCTCGGCGACCATCTCTACGGCTACTTCCTGGTCGCGCTGCCGAACGTGCTGGTCCACTCCGCCGTCTTCTTCGCGCTGGCGACGGTGACGCGTTCGATGATGGGCACCTACCTGGGCGTGATCGGCTTCGTCTCGGGCTACTTCGTCCTTGACGGCGCCTTCGCCGACCGGCCGGGGAGCGAGACGGCCGTGGCCCTGGCCGACCCGTTCGGCGCGCGCGCCCTGGGCGATGCCACGCGCTACTGGACGGTGGCCGAACGGAACGTGGCGCTCCCCGGCTTCACCGGCACCCTGCTCTACAACCGCCTGCTCTGGATCGCCCTCGCCCTCCTGTGCCTGGCGCTCGCCTGTGCCGCCTACCGCTTCGCCGCCCGGGGAATGTCTCGCCGCGAGCGGAAGAAGCAGGCGCGCGCGGCTCGGGCATCCGCCGAGACGGAAGAGCCCGGCATCGGGCACGTCGCCACGCTTCCCGCGCCGCGGCACGACGGTGCCGCCGCGCGCGCGCTGCTGTGGATGCGCACCCGGTTCGAGATCCGGCAGGTGGTGGTGAGCCCCGCCTTCGCCGTGCTGATGGCGTGGGGGCTGCTGACCACCCTCATCACCCTGCTCACCCAGCGCGACCCCGACGGCCGCCCCACCTATCCCACCACGCTCTCGATGATACCCGAGGTCGCGGAGGGGCTGGGGATGATCCCGCTGATCGTGGCCATCTACTACGCGGGCGAGCTGGTCTGGCGCGAGCGCGACCGCCGCACGCACGAGCTGGTGGACGCGGCGCCGGTGCCCAACTGGGCCTACGTGGTGCCGAAGACGCTGGCGATGGCGTTCGTGCTGTTCGCCATGCTGCTGGCCGGCGTCGCCGCGTCGGTCATCCTCCAGCTCTCCCTGGGCTACACCCACCTGGAGCCCGGCAAGTACCTGCTCTGGTACGTGCTGCCCACCGCGTGGGACATGCTGCTCCTGGCGGCGCTGGCGGTGTTCGTCCAGGCGCTCAGCCCGCACAAGGCGGTGGGATGGGGGGTGATGGTGCTCTTCCTGGTGGTGCAGCAGCTGAACACCGCGGTCGACAACAACCTGCTCCTGTACGGCGGCGCGCCCGGCATGCCGCTGAGCGACATGAACGGCGCCGGGTCGTTCTGGCGGGGCGCATGGGCGTTCCGCGTGTACTGGGGCGCGTTCGCCGTCCTCCTCCTGACCGCCGCGCACCTGCTGTGGAGGCGCGGCACCGAGGTGCGGCTCATGCCGCGGCTCGCGCTGGCGCGGCGGCGGCTGGCGGGTGCGCCGGGGCGGGTGGGCGGCGCGGCGCTGCTGGTCTTCGTAGCGACGGGCGCGTTCGCGTATTACAACACCAATGTCCTCAACCTTTACCGCACGCAGGGCGCGAGCGAGGAGCACGCGGCGGCGTACGAGAAGAAGTACGGCAGGTACGCCGGCCTGCCGCAGCCGAGGATCGTGGGGCTCACGCTCGACGTCGCCCTTTTCCCGGGAGAGCGGCGGGCGGTGACGAAGGGCAGCTACCGCCTCCGCAACCTGACGGCGCTGCCCATCCACGACGTCCACCTCCGCGTGCTGGGTGAGGACCTGGAGCTCACCGGCGTCGGTCTCGCCGGCGCGCGGCTCGTGTCCGACGACGCTCGCTTCCGCTACCGCATCTACCGCCTCGACCGGCCGATGCAGCCGGGGGAGGAGCGGGTGCTGTCGTTCGAGACGCGGCTCCGGGTGCGCGGCTTCCGCAACCAGCCCACGAGCACGCGCCTGGTGGAGAACGGCACGTTTCTGGGCGAGGCCAACCTCCTCCCCGCCGTGGGCCTGGCCGATGCCGGCACGCTGCAGGACCCGGCGGCGCGGCGCAGGCACGGCCTCGCCCCGGCGGCGGGGACGCCGAAGCTGGAAGACACGGCCGCGGCCGCGAGCTCCACCTACGGGCGCGGCTGGGCGACGACCGACATCACCGTGTCGACCTCGGCCGACCAGGTGCCGCTCGCGCCGGGGAGCCGGGTCTCCGACGTGGTGCGCGGCGGCAGGCGCGTCGCCCGCTTCGTGTCGCGCGTGCCGGTTCATCCGCGCTTCTCAATCCAGTCGGCCCACTATGCGGAGAGGCACCGCCGGCACGCCGGCGTGGACCTGGCCGTCTACTACCACCCCGCGCACGCGTGGAACGTGGAGCTCATGCTCGACGCGCTGGCGGCGTCGCTCGACTACTACCAGGCCAACTTCGGCCCGTACCCGTTCGACCACGCCCGCATCGTGGAGTTTCCCGGCTACCACGACTTCGCGCAGGCCTTCGCGGGCACCATCCCCTATTCGGAAGACGTGGGGTTCGTCTCCGACTACCACCAACCCGAGACGATCGACTACGTCACCTATCTCACGGCGCACGAGCTGGCGCACCAGTACTGGGCGCACCAGCTGGTCGGCGCCGACGTGGAGGGGCGCGAGCTGCTGTCGGAGACGCTTGCCCAGTACTCGGCGCAGATGGTGGTGAAGAAGCTCCGCGGCGAGGACTACATGCGCCGCTACCTCCGGTTCGAGCTCGACCGCTACCTCGAGGGCCGGGGTGCGGGGGGCCCGGAGCCCACGCTCACTCGCGTGGACGGGCAGGACTTCGTCACCTACCGCAAGGGCGCGCTCGCCATGTACCTGCTGCAGGAGCGGCTGGGCGAGAGCGCGGTCAACCGGGCGCTACGGGGGTTGCTGAGCCGGTACAGGTTCAGGGACGCGCCGTACCCCCGCTCGCTGGACCTGGTGGCCGCGCTCCGCGCCCAGGCGGCCACGGGGGAGGAGCAGGCGCTGATCACCGACCTGTTCGAGCGCATCACCCTCTACGACCTGAAAGCCACCGCGCCCACCGCGGTCCGCCGCGCCGACGGCAGGTGGGACGTGACGGTGCCGGTCGAGGCCCGAAAGCTCTACGCCGACGGCAAGGGCGCCGAGACCGAGGCGCCAATCGCCGAGCACATCGAGGTCGGCCTCTTCACCGCCGAGCCCGGGCGCGACGCATTCGACGCGTCGCACGTGATCGTGCTGGAGCGTCGCCCCATTCGCTCCGGCCGCCAAGTGCTGCGGTTCGTGACCAGCAGGAGACCGACGTACGCCGGCATCGACCCCTACAGCTACTACATCGACCGTAACTCGGCCGACAACGTGGTCCCGGTGAGGTGATGATCGGCATTGGTTCTCAGAACGTGCCGGGCGCCCTCAAGGGATGTCATCCTGAGCGGCGCCGCCGCACCGGTCCTCGCATCTGCACCGGACCTTGGCGGCGCCCGAAGGATCTGTGGCATAGGCGCGAGCGAAAGCCCGTGTCCGCCGGTTGAAACCGGCGGCTGATAACGCGGGAAGTCCGCCTTCGCGGACTGCAGGCGGCCATCCGCATCGCTCCCCGTCATCCCTGACAGCGTAGAGCGCGCGGGGCCGTCAATCCTCGAAAGTGCGTGCGGTCGACAGGGCGGGATCCGCAAAGTGATTGACGAGGACGCCGCGGGGCATACCTTGGCCATGCAGCTGACCGCAGATGCCCGGCATGACGCATCTGCTTGAATCCCATCCCTTCTCCCATGAACCGCGACCCGCCACGATCGCGCTCCGCGCTCGTCCTTTCGCCGCATCCGGACGATGCGGCGTTCTCGGTGGGCGGCCTGCTCCACACGCGGGTGTTCGCACCGGTGACGATCGTTACGGTGTTTGGCGAAACCAACTATCTTGGCGTGCACGGATTTCGGGACGACGCGCGGGAGGCCACCTCCATTCGCCGCGCGGAAGACGAGGCCTTCGCCGCCGCCGTCGGCGCAAGCCTGATCTCCTGCGCCTTCCCCGACGCCTCCGTCCGCCTGGGCAGCTCGCTCGACGCGATCTTTGGACAGGCGGAAGCGGTCCCGGCCGAGCTGCCGGAGATGCTGGCGGAGATCGTGCGACGGGAACGGCCCGCGGTCATCCTTGCACCGGCGGCCATCGGCGGCCACGTCGACCACCGCATCGTTCGCGCGCTGGCGCCGGAGCTCGCGCGGGTGTGCGACGCGGCGCTGGTCTATTACGAGGATCTTCCCTACGCGGGCTGGACGGCCGCTGACGACATCGCCGCGGGCCTTGCCGCCATCGCCGGCGACCTGCAGCCGCTCCACGTCCCGCTGAACGGCGCCATGGCGATGAAGCTCTCGTCGGTCATGCTCTACCGCACGCAGGCGATCCCGGCGTGGGTGGCCGCGATCCGCGACCACGCGTCGCGCCTCGATCCCGCCGGCGTGGAGCGGCTGTGGGCGGGCGACGGCGCCGCGAGCCGGCTTCGTGCGATGATGCGCGACGGATGAGCCGCATCGTTCTCAGCACCATCGGCACGCAGGGCGACTTCGTGCCGTTCGTGGGGCTCGGGCGCGCGCTCGCGGCGCAGGGGCACGACGTGGTGGTGGCGGTGAACCCGGCGGCGATCCCGCTGTTCGAGGCGGCCGGGCTCGCCACCGTCGCCTGCGGCTCCCCGTACGGGCCCGAGGAAGCGCGGTCGCACCCGGGGCTGTTCGACGAGTGGCGCGGCGAGCCGGCGCGGCGGGAGCTGATCCACCAGATCTTCGACCTGGAGGGCAATTACCACGCGCTGGTGGAGATCTGCCGCGGCGCCGACCTGCTGGTGGCGGTCTCGCTGCAGCTGGCGGCACCCCGCGTCCACGACGCCCTGGGCATCCCGTGGGTCGCGGTGTCGCTGCTGCCGGGCGAGATCGGGACCCGCGCCGCGGCCGCGCGGGACAGCCTCCCGGCGCCCGAAGGCTTGCGGCCGCTGCCGGACGGATATCTCTTCCTCGAGTACCTGCGCGCGCCGCTGGTTCTCCTCGCCAGCAGCCAGCATTTCCACGGCGAGGGCGTAGCGGGCTTCGACGGCCTGCGCACGACCGGGTTCTGGTTTCACGACGGCCGGGAGCAGGCTTCCTGGCGCCCTCCGCCCGGGGTCGAGCGGTTCATGCGCGAGGGCGCCGCACCGATCGTCCTCACCTTCGGTAGCCTTCCCGTGGGCGACGCGGCCCGCATCGTCGCGCTGCACCGGGAGGCGGCGCGCGAGCTCGGGATGCGGCTGCTCGTGCAGCGCGGCTGGGGGAACCTTTCCCACGCCGACCCCGCGCAGGGTGACGGGGACGACGTGTGCGTGGCCGGCCCGCTGCCGCACGACTGGCTGTTCGCGCGCAGTGCGGCGGTGGTGCACCACGGCGGCATCGGCGTCACGGCCCGCGCGTTGCGGCATGGCTGTCCGATGGTGGTAGAGCCCTACGGACGCGACCAGTTCTTCAACGCCTATCGCATCGTGGAACTGGGCGCCGGCGTGGCGATGCACCCACACGAGCTCACCGCGAGAGGACTTTGCCAGGCCTTCACGCGGCTGCAATCCGATCCCGTGCGCGGTCGTGCCGCCGAGCTCGCCCGGCACATCGGCGCGGAACGCGGGATCGACCATGCCTGCGACCTGATCGAGACGTACCTGCGCGGCGCTGTTCCCGGGGAGCCACGTTCGGCGTGACGTGGTTCCCACATCTCCCACACCACCCTGCTGAGAGGAGCCTCACGTGAGCGACCAAGGCGACGAGAAGATCGATGGCGAGCTGACGAAGGAAGAGCTCGCGAGTCGTGCCGGAGGCGAGCCCGGATATGGCGGCGGGGGCTACGGGGGCGGCGGCTACGGCGGGCAGCCGCTCGCCAAGCCGGGCGCTGCCGGGTATGGCGGCGGCGGTGGCGGTGGCGGCTACGGCGGTGGTGGATATGGCGGCGGCGACGCGAAGATCGACGGTGAGCTGACCGCGAAGGAGCTCGCGCGCCGAGCGGGCGGCGAGCCTGGGTACGGTGGCGGGGGCTACGGCGGCGGTGGCTACGGTGGCCAGCCGCTCGCCACGCCGGGAACCGCCGGCTATGGCGGTGGAGGCGGCGGCTATGGCGGCGGGGGTTACGGTGGCGGTGGATACGGCGGCCGTCCCGCGGCGCCGAAGGACGCGCCGGACTCGTCAGAAGGCAGCGAGTCGTAGAGGTATGCCCGACACGCCCGGTTAGACCGAATCCGGGTCCGGCTGAACTGCATTTTCACACAGAGGCACAGAGAGCCGCAGGGGCTTCTCTGTGTCTCTGTGCCTCTGTGTGACGCTTCAGCAGGTCGTTCCGCCGCAACGAGTCATGAGGATGTAGGATTGACCCATTACACGTCGACATGCTTGAGGGCGGTGTCGACGAACCGGGCGAACTGGGCGTGATTGGTCACGTAGTCCTCGGTCCGCACCGGCGGGTTCGGCGCGCGGAGCCGCACCGGCCGCGCGAAGAACTCGTCCAGCTCGGGCGACGAAAACGACGGATCGCACAGATCCTCGTAGAACAGCCGGATGGCCCCCGGAACGGCCATCAGCATCTCGTTGGTGTGGCGGACGTACGCCGCCAGGTCCCACACGCGCACCCGGTCCTCGGCCCGAAACGTCCACGCGCCCGGCACGCCGCCGCGGCGCCGCCACGACCCCGTCTGCTGCGCCACCGCGAAGCTCGCGACCGTCGCCGTCACGTCGCGCCGCAGCAGCACGATGAAACGCACGTCGGGCCGCGCGACGAACGCCTGGAAGTGCCGGTGGCGGTAGGGCATGCTCTTGAAGCCCACGTAGCCGGCGTGCGCGCCCAGCGCGAAGAACGCCTCGATGAGCGCGTCCGCGTCTTCGATCGTCCTGCCCGCCAGCTCGCCGAACTGCTTCATGTAGCCGGCGACGAACTCCGGGTGCACGAGCTCGTTGTCCACGCAGGGCACGAGCTTGCCGGGCACGACAACGTCGTCCCACGACGCGAGCGCGTCCACCAGCGAGGTCGAGCCCGTGCGGCCCGTGGTGAGGAGGCAGAAGCGTTTCGCGTGAGCCATGCCGCTCGTCATCCCGCCGGTGCCGCCGCCCGGGGGCGCCCCTTCGGCTCGAACAGCTCCACCACGTTCCCCGAGGGATCTTCCACCAGGACCTGGGCGCCGCCCTGGCCCTCCACCAGGTCGACGCGGAAGGTGGCTCCAGCCGCCTGCAGCGAGCCCCGCAGCGCTTCCAGGTCCTCCACCTCGAGCTGGAACCGGTTCCAGCCGCCCGGCTCCGGCGCCCCGCCGGCCCGCCCGGCTCCCCCGGCGCCCGGCGCGTTCAGGTAGAGCCGCAGATCACCCCGCGACAGCGCCGCGAAGCCGGGCGCAGGGTGCATCTCCACCTCGAAGCCCAGGAGGTCGCGGTAGAACTCGATCGCTTGGGCCACGTCGTGGACGATGTAGCGGACTGCCGCCATAGGATCCTCTCCCATCCAACGAGACTTGTGATACGCTACCGTTCTACATCCTAAACGGTACGCCACCGTTTTACAAGTCCTCCGTGCAGGACTAGCTTGAATGCATGGATCCTCGCATTCGGCGCACCCGGGAGGCGGTACTTCCAGCGACGCTGTCGGTGCTGGCGGGCCGCGGCTTCGCGAACTTCACCATGGAAGCGGTGGCGGAGACGGCGGGCGTTTCCAAGAGCACCGTCTACCGCTACTGGCCCACCAGGCTTGCCCTGCTGCGGGATGCGCTGGAGGGGCTGAATCGCCAGCCCGACGTGGAGCCCGGGGCCGCGCCCGCTCGCGAACGGATCGAACGGCTGCTGGAGCACCTCGCGGCCGCGCTGGGCGATTCGGTTCTTTCCGCGTGCATTCCCGCGCTCATCGAGGCCGCGGAGCACCATCCCGAGGTGGCCGGGTTTCTCCACCAGTACAGCGACCGCCGCCGGTCCACCTTGACCGCCGCCATCCGGAAGGGGGTGGAAGACGGGGAGCTGCCCGCGCACCTCGACCCCGAGCTCGCGGCGCTGGCGCTCTCCGCGCCGTTCTTCTACCGCCGGCTCATGACGCCGAGCCCTTTCCCGGCCGCCGACGTCCCCCGCCTCGTCCAGCAGGTGCTGGGCCCCGAGTAGGCGCCCCTCAGCCGACTGATGGCTGAATGAACGTGCATTCCTACAGATCCGTACAGACGCATTGACTCACACGGAGGAGCGGAGGAAGCAGAGAACTGCCTGTCATTCCTCCGTTCCTCCGTTCCTCCGTTCCTCCGTTCCTCCGTTCCTCCGTGTGACATTCTGCCGTAGCGATCCTTCCGATTGCACGGTTGATCGGCGCGATCCGGTATGAGGTGGACAGGGGCGGGCGTCCCCACCGCAGAAGGGGAAATCATCTGCCGAGGTTGCAGAATCGTCTGTCGAAATGAGCGGCGGGCTTGTCGTTCTGGCCGAAGATGAGTGGTCCGGCGCTTGCTTTTTCAGGGGCCAGCCGCGCGGGCGATGGGGCCCGCGCCAGACCCGGGATTCTTCCCGTGTGAGCGGCCCCGGGGTGGGGCCGCCGAAACACCCAGGCACAGGAGAAACCACCATGGCCATCGCACCCACCTACAACAACCGCCTCGCCGCCGACCCCTTCACCTTCCTCGACCAGGTGTTCGGCAACGGCGGCGCGCGCACCCAGGCCAGCCTGATGCGCGCCCCCGAGACCGACGTGGTGGAGACTGAGCGCGAGATCCGCGTGCAGGTGGAGATGCCCGGCCTCAAGCGCGAGAACATCGAGGTGGACGTGGAGAACAACGTCCTGACCATCCGCGGCGAGAAGCGCGAGGAGCGCACCGAGGGGCAGGACGGCCGCTACCACCTGGCCGAGCGCCGCTGGGGCACCTTCGCCCGCTCGTTCGTCCTCCCGCGCGACGTGGACGCCGACCGCATCGGCGCCGCGTTCCAGGACGGCGTGCTCACGGTGAGCATCCCCAAGAGCGAGAAGGCCCGCCGCCGCAAGATCGAGGTGGGCGCCAACGCCCAGCCGCAGGAGCTGGGCGGCGCCGGCTCCACCGACGGCAACGGCGAGGGGCAGAACGGCTGATCGCCCGACGCGGTTGGATCCGACCAGCAACGGGGGCCGGTGGCACACGCCACCGGCCTTCGTTTTATTCCCCGCCTGTCGTGAAGAGTCCGATTCTCCGCCGTCGCCGTCTGCCATGCGCGTGCGGCCGCGCAGCAGATTGCAGGTCGAAGACGGTGTCCGTGGAACCCCTCGCACGGGAGGCGTCGATGAAGCGAAAGCTGAAGCTTAGCCCCGAGCAGCTGCGCGTGGACGGCTTCGAGACCGGCGACGGCAAGAAGCAGCGCGGAACGGTGCGGGCGAAGGAGTGCTCGTGGGGCTGCCAGGATTCGCAGTTCAGCTGTTGGGCGGGCCTCAGCTGCCACCCCCGCTGCGAAACCGACTGCTCGTACGACGGCTTCACCTGCGTGGGCTCGGGGTGCTGAAGGCACCGGCGCGCTTCGGATGCCGGCGGGCTCATCTCCTCTGCGTCGGTTCCTGCTGGAATCCCAAGGGGTCCGATGTTTCCCCGAACGCGATCTATCGTGCCGCGCCGGCCGTGGTCCTGGCTAGCAGCGTGTGAAAATGGTGCGTACCTACCTCCCGCCGCGGTGAGTAGCGGCCGCGGTGGTACAGGCGCGACCGCACGCCCTTCTGCACGGCCTCCACCACCTCTTCGTCCTCCATCTCCACGCGGTGGAGGCCGGCGCCGGCGCCGCTCTCGCGCTTGGCCGCGTCGTACACGTAGCTGAGGAAGGAGACGCGGGTGCGCTCGGGGCCCAGCGGCTGCACCACGTTCACCGACAGGCCCCACGGGTAGAAGTTGAGCATCAGGTTGGGGAACAGCCACCAGTAGTACGCCGCGATCAGCTGCCCCTCGTCCGGGTGCCCCGCAGGAAGCGCGAACGCCTCCGACGCGTGCTTCGTCGTCCCCAGCTGCAGGTTGCACCACTCGAACGTCTCGGTGCGGTAGGTGGAGTAGTCGAGCGCGTCGCTCAGCGAAGCGTGCACGTAAGGGATGTGGAACTCCTCCAGGTAGTTGTCCACGTACAGCGCCCAGTTCGCCCCGATCAGGTAGTCGCGGCTGGTGGCGGGGTCGAAGACGAACTCGCTCAGCGGCAGGAAGCCCACGCGCTCCATCACCGGCCCCATCCAGTCGCCGAACGGGCAGGCCGGGTCGATCGCGGTGAACGAGAGCGGGCCCCAGCGCTCGAGCGGCAGCCGGGGAAGGTCGTCGGTGGGGGACGGAAAGTTCTCCACGCCCTCGAACTCGGGCATGAACGTCATCGTCCCGTCCAGCGCGAAGCGGCGGCCGTGATAGCGGCAGCGCAGGCCGTGTGCGTGCGATTCGCCCTCGCACACCACCGTGCCGCGGTGCGTGCACACGTTGCTCAGGCAGCGCACCGTCCCTTCGTCGTCGCTGGCCAGGACCAGGGGCTCGTCGAGGCAGCCCTCCAGCAGCGTGAACGGCAGCAGGTGCCCCGGCGCCTTCACCCGCTCGGCGCCGCGGATCATCTGCCAGCTGCGCGCGAACACCCGCTCCTTCTGCAGCGCGAACCAGGCAGGGTCGCGGTACACCTCGGCCGGCAGCGTGGCGGCGCGGGCAATGTTCGGGTTGATGTGGAAAGGCTGGATGGGCACGGCGGGTCTGCGTGAGAGGGCCTGTTCCGCACGGCGAGACCCGTGCGGACGGACATTCGCGAATGTACGCGCGCTGTTTGCCCCGGCAAAGCCTTGCGCTCGCGCGCCCGACCCGTGATCGTACCCGTCCCCTGTGCCCCTGGTGCAGCCCCGTGGTGCGGCAGGCGCGTGTTCTGCATGCGGATCGCCGCAGGGCTCCCCGACACCTTTCCCTTTCCGCCACGCGAAGGCCCGTATGCAGGATCGAGATTGGAACACCGCCGAGTCACAGAACGACACCGCGCAGGCCGTGCTGGACGCCCCCCGCGATCTCGCGGGCGGGCTCCTCGGCATTACCGCGTGGACCGCGCCCACCGCCAAGTTCGAGGACGACCTCGACGACCTGGACGGCGATGATCCGTTCGCCGACGACGAAGAGGACGACGACCTGGACCTGGACGACGAAGAGGACGACGACGACGATCTGGACGATGACTTCGACGACGACGACCTCGACGACGGGTTCGACGACGAGGAAGACGAAGACATCTAGCCTCGCCTGACCGGCCCCGCCTTCACCGGCGGGGCTTCCGGAAGAGATGCGGCGGCGTCCGTCGCGCGCGGAAGACCGCACCCGGCCGGGAGCGGATGCGCGCGGACGCCGCCGTGTTTTCCGCGGGTGACCGGCACGCGTTCGATGGGACGCGACGGGGCCACGCGCCCGCGCATCCGCCGTGTCTCCACGTGACGACTTGACTTCCCGGCTATCCGCAACTAAACTGGTTACAGTTCATTTCTCCGAAGCAGCGAACCGAGCGAGATGATCAGCAGCAGGGTGGCAGTGGCGGTGCACGTCCTCGCGTACATGGCGTGGAAGCGCTCCGAGGCGCAGACCTCCGAGCGCATCGCCAGCAGCGTGAACACCAACCCGGTGGTGGTGCGGCGCATCGTGGGCGCGCTGCGCAACGCCGGGATGGTGAGCGTGCAGCCCGGCGTGGGCGGCGGCGCCACCCTGGCGCGCGACCCGGCCCACATCACCCTGCTCGACGTCTATCGGGCGGTGGAGGACGGCGACGAGCTGTTCTCGCTGCACCCGTCCGAGCCGTCGGCGAGCTGCAACGTGGGCGGCCACATCCGCGACGTGCTGCGCCCCATCTTCTGCGCCGCGCACCGGGCGATGGAGGGGGTGCTGAACCAGGTGACCATCGCCGACGTGGGGCAGCACGTGATGGCGCGTGCCAGCCACGGCTGCTGCGGCGGCGAGGTGATCTCCACGGTGGACGGGCTCGTGCGCGAGAGGATGCGGGCGTAGAAGGGGACAGCGGTGGATGCGTTTTCGTCCATCTATCTGTAACCAAAGCAGTTGCAGTGCGTCGGGCAGGAGGAGCGGAAATCGGAGGGTGGAGCGGGGAACGTGGGGACGAAGGAGGGTGTGATGCGACGGTTCCTGGTGGAGCAGATGGTGGCGTTGGCGCTGGCGGCGGGGTTGAGCGCGTCGGCGGCGGCACAGGCGGGGCGGGTGATGGGGCGCGTGACCGACGGCGTGGGCAACGCCGTGCCGCAGGCCCGGGTGGCGCTGGTCGCGCACGACAGCGCGGCGCCGGCGAAGGCCCAAGCGACGCGGGCAGAGACGACCACGGGTGAGACGGGCGGCTTCGAGTTCGCCGGCGTGGCGCCGGGCAGGTACACGGTGCGGGTGGAGCGCGCGGGCTTCCGCGGGCGCGAGCTGCAGCTTCACCTTCGCCCGGGCTCGCGCGAAACGCTGATCGCCCGGCTGGGGGACGCGCCCCGGCGCGAGCGCACCGCGCGGCAGCAGACGAACGCGACGGCGCCGCGGTGAACGACGGCTGAGAGAAGCAGGATGCGTCCAGGGTGAAAGCCGCGGACGAGGGGGATCGGCGTGCCCGTATCCGTAACTGTAACGAATACGGTTTCGATTGTAACGACGAAGCGAGAGGACGACACGTGATGAGCACCAGCAACCGCGAACGGAACCTGTTCACCCCCTTCCAGCTCGGCCCCTACGAGCTGCGCAACCGCATGGTGATGGCGCCCATGACGCGCAGCCGGGCCGGCGAGGGGAACGTTCTCCCCGACATGGCGGTGGACTACTACCGCCAGCGCGCCAGCGCGGGGCTGATCGTGAGCGAAGCCACCCAGGTTTCGCCGCAGGGCGTGGGCTACACCAGCACCCCGGGAATCCACAGCGACGCGCAGGTGGCCGGGTGGCGCAAGGTGACCGACGCCGTGCACGAGGAGGGCGGGCGCATCTTCGCGCAGCTCTGGCACACCGGGCGGGTGTCGCACCCGTCGTTCCACGGCGGCCAGCTGCCGGTGGCGCCCTCGGCCATCGGCTTCGAGGGCCAGGTGTTCACCTACGAGGGGCCGCAGGCCTACGTGACCCCGCGCGCCCTGGAGACGGTCGAGATCGCGGGCGTGGTGGCCCAGTTCGCCGCCGCCGCCGAGCGCGCCTATGAGGCCGGCTTCGACGGCGTGGAGTTGCACGGCGCCAACGGCTACCTGATCGACCAGTTCCTGCGCGACGGCAGCAACCAGCGGACGGACGAGTACGGCGGCAGCATCCAGAACCGCGTGCGCTTCCTCACCGAGGTCACGCGCGCCGCCGTGGACGTGTGGGGCGGCGACCGCGTGGGCGTGCGCCTGTCGCCGCGGGGAGCCGCCAACGGGATGAGCGATTCGGACCCCGAGGCTACCTTCAGCTACGCGGCCTACGCGCTGAACCCGTTCGGCCTGGCGTACCTGCACCTGATCGACCCGGTGGGCGGGCCGATGATGGCGCCGGGCGCGCGCCTGTCGCCGGTGCTGCGGGCCATCTACCGCGGGCCCCTGATCGTGAACGGCGGCTTCGACGCCGCCACCGCCAACGACGCCATCGCCAGCGGGCAGGCCGACCTGGTGAGCTTCGGGGTGCCGTTCCTGGCCAACCCCGACCTGGTGCGCCGCTACCGCGAGGGCGCGCCGCTCAACACCCCCGACCGCGCCAGCTTCTACGGCGGCGACGCGCACGGCTACGTGGACTATCCCACGCTGGACGAGGTGGCGGCGAGCTGAGGTGGCGTGGGGTTCTAAGTGCTGAGTGCTCGGTCGCATGGTGATCGAGCACTGAGCACTGAGCACTGAGCACTGAGCACTGAGCACTGAGCACTGAGCCCTGGGCACTGGGCACTGAGCACTGAGCCCTGGCACTG
>Ga0247773_1000174_pt1 | contig 31229 bp, 27 predicted proteins | sample UWRJL092311B6_FD_179934 | JGI IMG/M metagenome (GOLD analysis project Ga0247773, IMG submission 179934) | Plant litter microbial communities from Arlington Agricultural Research Station in Wisconsin, United States - UWRJ-L092-311B-6 | ecosystem: Environmental > Terrestrial > Plant litter >... | reverse complement strand
GGGGGCGAAGTCGACGGTCTCCTTGTCGATGTCCGCCAGCATCTCGGTGGCCAGCGGCGCCAGGCGCGCCTCGGTGTACCGGTACGCCGCCGCGCTGTCGCCGTCGATGCTGCCGAAGTTCCCCTGCCCGTCGATCAGCGGGTAGCGCAGGGAGAAGTCCTGCACCATGCGCACGAGCGAGTCGTACACGGCGCTGTCGCCGTGCGGGTGGTACTTGCCCAGCACGTCACCCACCACGGTCGCGCTCTTCTTGTACGCGCGGTTGGGCGAGAGCCCCGCCTCGTGCATGGCGAAGAGGATGCGCCGGTGCACCGGCTTCAGCCCGTCGCGCACGTCGGGGAGGGCGCGCTGCACGATCACGCTCATCGAATAATCGAGGAACGACTCGCGCATCTCCTCCTCGATCAGCCGCGGCAGCACCTTGGATACGGGCATGCCGCCGGGGATCTCTTCGCCGTCGTCGCCGTTCTCGGGCGGAAGCGGGGGCGTGGTCTCGTCGGCCATTCAAGCGATGGGGAGCGTGTGATTTTCGTGGCGCCCGCGCGAGTGCGGCGGGACAGCGGAACTGATACCCCGGACCGGCGGCTGCGTGCCCGTGCGCGCACGCGCGAGGGAACCCGGGAAGCTATGCGCCGAAACGTTTTTCCGCCAGTTGCATCCCGTTCACCTTTACACTCCGCCGTACCCCGTCCGGCCGGCAGCCGAGCACACCCGGATGGGGGGTGGCTCCCCCCCAATGAAACCCTCCAATCCCCCCAATCATTCCCCCCAATCATCTCCAAACCTACGTAACATCCCTTCTTCACTTACCTTCCGATCCCCTTCGACGGGGACCCCCAATCGAAACCCGACCACCCCAATTCCACCCCCGATCGATTCGATACGGGACTCGGTGATCATGTGAAAAGACGTACATGCCGACGAAGGAGCGGGAACGTGTCGAATCGGAGCGAGGTGAACGAAGTCATGGCGCAACGGATCGTCCGGATTTATCATGTCGCTCCGCTTCGGCCACACCATCCCATTCACGCCCTGCGAGGCCATGAACCTGCGCGAGCTCACCGCGATCGTATCTGGCGGCGAATCGGTCCACGTCGAGTTCAAGAAATCCACCGGGCAGCGCTCCGATGGCGCGAAGACCGCCTGCGCCATGCTGAACGGCGATGGTGGCTACCTGTTCCTCGGCGTGGACGACGCGGGCCGGCTTTGCGGGATGGAGGTGACGACGAACACGGTCGACAGCGTGGTTCGCGAGCTCCGCAAGATCGAGCCGATGGCGGCGCTCAGTCCGGAATGCGTGCGGCTGCCGAACGGGCTCGAGGCGATCGTGGTCGCCATTCCCGGGCGCACCGGCGGCCCGTACACCTACGAAGGGCGCCCCTATCTGCGCGAGGGTTCGTCCACCACCACGATGCCGCAGGAGCGGTATCGCGCGCTGCTGCTGGAGCGCGCGCATCCCGCGCACCGATGGGAGATGCTGCCGGCGCGCGGGATCTCGACCGCCGATCTGGATCATGCCGAGATCGCGCGCACGATCGAGGAAGCGGTTCGCCGCCTTCGGCTGGAGGATCCCGGTACGCGCGATCCCGAGGCGCTGCTCGGCGGCCTCAAGCTGATCGAGAACGGGCAGGTGCTGAACGCGGCCGTGGTCCTTTTCGGGCGATCCGACCGGCTGCTGCCGGGCTACCCCCAATGCCTGTTGCGGATGGCGCGCTTCCGCGACGTCGACAAGACCGCGTTCGTGGACAACCGGCAGGAGGTGGGGAACGCGTTCGAGCTGCTGCAGCGCGCGCAGCGCTTTCTGCGAGACCACCTCCCGGTGGCGGGCAGGGTGGTACCCAACCTCTTCGAACGCGAGGACGATCCGCTCTATCCTCCCGTGGCTTTGCGCGAGGCGCTGGTGAACGCGCTCTGCCACCGGGAGTACGGGATGCCCGGTGGCTCCGTGGGGATCGCGATCTATGACGACCGGCTGGAGATCACGAGCACGGGTGGCCTTCCCTTCGGCCTCAAGCCCGAGGACCTGAAGCGGCCGCATACCTCGCTCCCGTGGAACCCGCTGATCGCCAGCGTGTTCATGCGCCGCGGCGTGGCGGAGAACTGGGGCCGTGGCACGCTCAAGATCGTGGAGCTGAGCACCGAGGCGGGATTGGTGGAGCCCGAGTTCGAGCAGCGGGGCGGCGAGATGGTCGTCCGCTTCTTTCCGCTGGGATACGTGCCGCCCACCCGCGTCAGCCGCGACCTGTCGCCGCTCCAGCAGAACGTATTGGAGGTGCTCGCCCTCTCGGGCCCTCTCCGGCTGGGCGACATCAACGCGCGCCTGCGCACCCCGGCAAACACCTACGTGCTCAAGGACAATCTCCAGAGCCTGCGCCGCCTGGACCTGATCGAGCTCACGGGAAAGACACGCGCGGGATTGTGGGGATTGAAGGGCGTGCGCACCCCCAATCCCCCCCGATAGGACCCCCAATCCCCCCAATCGCACCCCCAATCCGTCCAAAAGGGGGCCTCCAACCCACGAACGCCGCGACCTTCAATCGAGACGACGAGCGCCCCCGCCGGCCGGCACGGGCGTCCGTCGTGCCGAGCCAGGCGCGTTCGACCCGGCACCCACGCGCGCTCGCCCGAATGGGTGTTGGCGCCACGCAGAGGCTGGCGTACGCGTGGCGGTAAAGGGCGGAGGGCTGCCGCTGGCAAAAGAAGAACGTTCTCCCATGCGCCGCCCGAGGTTAGCTTCTTCTACAATCATTCCATGGCACCGCCGCCCTTCGGCCACGGTGCCCTCGCCACGTATCCCGAGGGTGCCGCCGCCTCGTTGCACGGCCGGCTCTTCTCCCGCCACGCGTGTTTTCGCAGTCCCCCGCTCCACGTCGGGCCCGCGGGCCGGGGCGCGGGGCTCCATCCTCGGTCAGGAGACGGACAATGTGCGAGGAGAATTCGGCGGGTGATGGATCGGGCGGCGCCGCCCGCACCCTCTCGCGCCGGGGGATGCTGCGCCTGTCGGCGCTGGGCGGCGCGGCGGCGCTGGGAGGCGGTCTGCTGCGGCCTGGGATGGCGGAGGCGGCGCCCCGGCGGCGCGACCCGATCACCACCCCGCGCGAGGCGCTGCAGGAGCTGATGGCGGGGAACTGCCGCTTCTCGCAGGCGCACGCACAGGAGCCGCACCGGGAGCTGCGGGCGCTCCCCAACATCCCCGAGCAGGCGCCGTTCGCGTCGGTGCTGGGGTGCGCCGACTCGCGCGTGCCGGTGGAGCTGGTGTTCGACGTGTTCGTGTGCCGCTCGGCGGGGAACACCGCCGCGTCGGAGCTAATCGCGAGCCTGGAGTACGGCGCGGCGCAGCTGAAGTCAAAGCTGGTGATGGTGCTGGGCCACTCGGACTGCGGCGCCGTGAAGGCCGCCATCGCCGGCGCGCCCGTGCCCGGGCAGATCAGCACGCTCTTCCCGGCGATTCAGCCCGCCGTGGCCCGAGCGGGCGGCAACCTGGCGCGCGCCACCGAGCTCAACGTGCTCGACCAGGTGCGGCTCCTCGCCAGCGCCAGCACGGTGCTGGCCCCCATGGTGGCGAATGGCAGCATCTGGATCGTCGGTGCCGTGTACGACGTGGCCACCGGCGTGGTACGGCTGGTGTCGTGCCCGGGCGTAGTGCCGCCCTGCTCCGCCCCGCCCGCGTGCCCGCCGCCGCCCGCCTGATCACGGCCGGTGAATTCCACAACACGAGAGCCCCGCGCCGGGTGGCGCGGGGCTCTCGCTGACTGGGCCGCGGCGACGCGGAGGCTACGCCATCGGGTGGCGGTGCTGGGCGCTGTAACGGCCGGTGAGGTGGTGCTCCAGCTGCCGCTCGATGTCGCCCAGCAGCGAGCTGGCGCCGAAGCGGAAGAGGTGCGGCTGCAGCCACTCGTTCCCCAGCTCCTCCTTCATCATCGCCATCCACAGGAGCGAGTCCTTGGCGGTCTTGATCCCGCCGGCGGGCTTGAACCCCACGTCGTGGCCGGTGCGCTCGCGGTAGTCGCGGATGCAGCGCGCCATGGTGATCCCCACCGGGAGCTCGGCGTTGCGGCTCTCTTTGCCGGTGCTGGTCTTGATGAAGTCCGCCCCCGCCATCATGCACACCAGCGACGCGCGCGCCACGTTGCGCAGCGTGGCCAGCTCGCCGGTCGCCAGGATCGTCTTGAGGTGCGCCGCGCCGCACGCCTCGCGGAAGGCGCGGACCTCGTCGTACAGCGCCTCCCACTGGCCGGTGAGCACGTGCTCGCGGGTGATCACGATGTCGATCTCCTCCGCGCCCGCGTCCACCGACTCGTGGATCTCCTCCACGCGCTGGCGGAAGGGCGAGAGCCCGGCGGGGAAGCCGGTGGAGACCGCGGCCACCGGGATCCCCGAGCCGCGCAGCGCCTCGACGGCCGTTTCCACGAAGCGGTGGTATACGCACACCGCCGCCGTGCGGATCGGCAGGGAGGTGACGCCCAGCCCCTCCAGGATGTCGTCGCGCACGGGCTGGCGGGCCTTGGCGCACAGGCGCCGCACGGTGCCGGCCGTGTCGTCGCCGGAGAGCGTGGTCAGGTCCATCAGGGTGATGGCGCGCAACAGCCAGGCGGCCTGCCACTCCTTCTTCACCGTGCGGCGGGTGCCGATGGTGGCGGCGCGGCGCTCCACGGCGCTCAGGTTCACGCGCACGTCGGCCACCCAGTCCAGGTCCAGCCGGGTGCCTGGGTTGCGGTCTTCGTGCGCGGGCTCGATGTCGCGGGTGCCGCCTGCGGGCACGGCCACGAGCTTGTTGGGGACGGTGCTTGCCATCGGAACTGACCTCGGGATCTGCCGCCATGCGGCCCGTGCCACATGGTTAACGACCGCATCGCGGAAAAGACGCGGGCCAAACAAGATATGCCCGTGCGCCCCGCGCCGCCATTCTCGTGCCGACATGCGCGGCGCGAGCGCGCCGAAGAGCGCGCGGAGCGGGCGCCACGATGTGCGAGTGAACCCGCGGCCACGACGGGCCGCAGTCCGCCGCCGCGGACTTCCCCGGCATCGCCGCGGCACCATCCGCTATCGCGGCACACCTGCACCGACAGCCTCGCGCCGTTTGCGGGGCTTCGTGCCGTCCCTGGCCGGCGGCCTCAGCCGCTGGACGCCGGCCGGTCCCCGCCGGTGCCGGACGGCGCAGCGGCGCGATCGATCCACCGCCCCAAATTCGGCAGCACCTCGCACGCGCGCGTCAGCACCGCGTCGGGATAGCCGAGCGCGCGCTTGATGGCGACGTCGCGCTGGAGGGGGTTCTTCTCGCGCTCAAGCGACATCACCCGCTGCCGGCCCAGTTCGCGAACGTAGTAGAACGAGTTGGTGGGCACCGGCCAGTCGCTGCCGTGCAGCGTGCGCTCGGTCAGCTCCGCGTCCGCCGCGAACTTCGGGAGATGGGGGAAGCGGGAGAGATTGCTGATGCCGCTGTTGTCCACCCACAGCCGCGGGAACTCGGCGAGCCAGCGCTTGAGCAGCGGCACCTGGTTCTCGTCGCGCGCGTACGTCACCGGCGCGGCGGTGTGGGCGACGATGAAGGGCACCCCCATCCGCAGCGGCCGCTCGACCAGGCGCAGGTCCTTGAGCCGCGCATCCACCTGCGCGAAGGTGTTCTCGCTCCCGCCGCTGTGGACCAGGATCGGGATCCCCGCCTCGGCCAGCCGCGCGTAGAACGGCTCGATCGCGGGGTCGCTGGGGTCGATGCGCTGCGTGGCGGGGAGCCACTTGATCAGCACCGCGCCGCCCTCGATGCACTCCTCCAGCCGCTCCAGCGCGTCGCGGCGGTGCGGGTTGATGCTGGGGCCGGGGAGGAGCTCCGGGTGCCGGCGGCACACCTCGAACACGTACGACGGCGTCACGATCATCTGCGAACGTCCCTCGTCCCACGCGCCGCGGGCGTCGTACACCCCGTCGAACCCCAGCGCCACCGCGTGGTCGATCTCGCTCGCGCGCACGGTGGCCGCCAGCCGCGCCGCCCAGTCCTGGTCGAAGCTGCGCTCCAGCTGCGCGGGCGTCACGCCGTGCATCCGCCGCAGGATCCGGAACGCCAGGCGCTTCGCCAGCTTGTCGCTGGTCCAGCACCCGGACCCCTGCGTCCCCACGCCGGCCAGGTGCGTGTGGCAGTCGATCTTCACCCGCCGCGCGGTCATGCGCCCACCACCGCGTGCTCGTCCACCCACTCCGCCGCGCGGCCGACGGCGGACGCGGCGAAGGCGGTGCTCCAGTGCGTGGCGCCGGGGATCGGCAGCAGCTCGGCGGACGGGATCCGCTCCGCCAGCATCCGCCCCTGCGCGATCGGCACCAGCCGGTCCGCCGCGCCGTACGCCAGCAGGAGCGGGACGCGGATCTCCGCCGCCGTGGTGGCGAGATCGAGCCGCGCGAGCAGCGCCCGGATCGCCGCGACGTAGGCGAACGGCGCGCCGGATTGGACGGCGCCGCGGATCGGATACGCGCGGCGCTTCAGCGGGCCCACGGCGGGAATCATCCCCCACACGCCGTAGTGCTCGCGCTGCCCCAGCGTTGCGGGATGGAAGAAGCCCAGCAGCTCGCTCAGGGCGACGCGCGCCGTGAGCTCCACCGAGACCGGCGCGGAGAGCGCGATGCCGGAGAGCGCGTGCGGGACCGCGTCCGCCGCCAGCGCGTGGAGGACGAGAGAGCCGCCGAACGAGTGCCCGAGCAGGTGCAGCGGCAGCGATGGGCGCCCGCGCTCCGCCTCCTCCACCGCCGCGGCGAGTGCGGTCGGGACGATCTCGGGGGCGAAGACGGTGGAGCTCTCCGCGCCATGGCCGTCGATGTCGAACGAGAACACCTCCACGCCGCGATCCACCAGCGCCTTGAAGAGCGCGACCTGCGGAAAGAGCGCGTCGTTCCCGGCGCCGTGCGCGGCCACCACGCGGGCGCGTGGCTCGCGCGGCACCAGGCGCCACGCGTCCACCTGTCCCCGCGCGGCGGGGCGGGCGTAGCGCACGCGCTCCAGCCGCGCGCCGCGCCCGGCCAGCCAGCGCTCCAGGCGAGAGACGCAGAGCCGTTCCGGCATCACGCCCGGCCGGCGGCCGCCTGGCGCGAGTCGCCCCCCATCCACCCCGTCTCGTCCGCCGCGGGCTGGTTCCCCGCGGCCTCGGCCCGGGCGGCGTCGCTCGGCGGCGCGGCGGGCGCCTCGAAGTATCCCTCGGCCTTCAGCTCGGGCGTCACCGGGCCGGTGATCAGGCGGGCGCCGCGCTGCCAGGTCAGGTAGCTCCACGCCCACTGCACGAACACCGAGATCCGGTTGCGGAAGCCGATCAGGAAAAGGATGTGCACGAACAGCCACGCCATCCACGCGGTCCACCCGATCAGCCGCAGGTGCGTCGCCTGCAGCACCGCCGCGCGCCGGCCGATGGTGGCCATGCTCCCCTTGTCGTGGTAGCGGAAGGGCTTCCGCTCGCCGCCCTTCATGTCGGCCACGATCATCCTGGCCGCGTGGGTGCCGCCCTGCATGGCCACCTGCGCCACGCCGGGATACGGCTTGCCGTCCGGCCCCAGCACGTTCGCCAGGTCGCCGAGCACGAACACGCGCGGGTCGCCGGGGATGGAGAGATCCGGGTTCACGTGCACGCGGCCCACCTTGTCGGTCTTCGCGTCCAGCCGCTTCCCCAGCGGGCTGGCGGTGACGCCGGCGGCCCACAGCACGTTGCGCGTGGAGATGAAGTCGTCGCCCACGTACACGCCACTCTCGTCGATCTTCGTGACGATGCTGTTCAGCCGCACCTCCACGCCCATCCGCTCCAGCGCGCGCTGCGCGTAGGCCGACAGCTCCTCGTTGTAGGCGGTCAGCACGCGCGGGCCGCCCTCCACCAGGATCACGCGGGCCACGCTGGGGTCGATGTGGCGGAAGTCGCGCGTCATCGACTTCCGCGCGATCTCCACCATCGCGCCCGACATCTCCACGCCCGTGGGGCCGGCGCCCACGATCACGAAGGTGAGCAGCGCGCGGCGGGCGGCCTCGTCCGGCTCCTGCTCGGCGGCCTCGAAGGCCAGCAGGAAGCGGCGGCGGATCTCCGTCGCGTCCTCCACCGTCTTCAGCCCGGGGGCGATCGGCTCCCACTCGGGGTGGCCGAAGTAGGCGTGCGTGGCGCCCGTGGCCACGATCAGGTAGTCGTACGGCATGCGCGAGCCGTCGCTCAGCAGGATCTGGCGGCTGGCGCGGTCCACGTCCACCACCTCGGCCATCACCACCTCGGTGTTCCCCTGCTTGCGCAGCACCGCGCGGATGGGCGTGGCGATGTCGGCCGGCGAGAGCGACGCGGTCGCCACCTGGTACAGCAGCGGCTGGAAGAGGTGGTGGTTGCGGCGGTCGACCAGGGTGACGCTCACCGGCGCGCGCCGCAGCGCCTTGGCCGCCCACAGCCCGCCGAACCCACCGCCGATGATCACCACGTTCGGAACCGCCAGCACGCGTGTCGCCACCGAGTCCTCCTCTTCCGTCGTCGTCTTCACACGTCAGCGAACCGGCAATGCGTCTTGCTCGCATGCCTTTCTACACCGAACCGCGAAGTGCGGTCTTGGGCGTGTTCGGCGCCGGGGCGCCGAACCGGGCTGCGCGCGCGGTAGGGCACGATACAACCGTGCCCAACCGCGCCGGGCCACCGCCGCGCCACGCTCCCCGGCGATCCCCCGGCCGATGCGTGGGCGCGGCTGCGTCCCGGCCCTCCGGGCGCGCATCCCTCACGCAACGGCTTGCGCGGCAACAGGGTGGGCCGCGGCATGCGCCCATGCATCGTTCCTCGCGCCGGCATCATCCCGCCCACCGCCCACACGAATCCACGCAACATCCATCGCACGTATGGAATCCCATGCGCGCGGGGTCCTCGCCCGCCGCAAGATATGCCGCCGCGGGGGAGCAGGCGAACCGCGGTGGCAGGAGACCGAATCCGCCGCGAGCGGCAAAACGAACGGCGTGACGCTTGACGCACACCGAAACCAACGCGACCTTGGGGCGCGCTGATGCCGCCCAGTTCGGACCGTTTCTCCCTCCCCCCCACATGAACTCCACCATCCCGCGCTACGGCCTGGCGCCGCCCAGCGAGGCCGACGGGCTCACCATGATGGCGCGCGTGCTCGGTGTGGAGCGCGCGGCCAAGTCGTGGGTCAAGGCGCGGCGCGCCGCCGGGCTGCCGCTCACGGGCCCGCTCACCCCCGAGCAGCTGCTGGGCGTGGCCGAGGCGCTGACCAGGGGCGAGGGGTGCGAGCCGGCCGTGGGCACCTCGCTGGCCGTGCGCGTGCGCAGCTGGATCCTCCTCAATCGCCAGCAGCAGGCGGAAAGCCGATGACCGAATCGACACCTCCCGTGCGCGCCGGCGCCGCCGCCGACCAGGCAGACGTGGAGCGCCTGCAGGAGATCGTGGACCTGGGCCTCCTCTCCCCCGAGGCCGACGAGGTCCTGCGGCAGACCGCCGAGGAGGCCGCCACGCGCCTGGGCCTCCCCGTCGCCACCGTCACCGTGGTGCTCGACGAGGCGCAGTTCTTCGCCGCCACGCACGGTGTGGACGGGTGGAAGGCCGAGTCGCGGGGCACGCCGGTGGAGTGGAGCTTCTGCGCCTACGCCGTGGACCGCCGCGAGCCGTTCATCGTGGAAGACGCCACCACGCACCCCATCGTGCGCGACAACCCGCTGGTGCACAACGACGGCGTGATCTGCTACGCCGGCTTTCCGCTCATCAGCAGCCACGGCCACGCGCTGGGCACCCTGTGCGTGATCGGCGACGAGCCGCACCACTTCACCCCCGACGAGCTCGACATCCTTCGCACCCTGGCCGACCGCGCCGTCGCCCACATCGAGGAGCGCCGCCCCGCCGGCCGGAGCTGAGCGCACCGTCTCGAAGCTTCGCGACAGGACCAGGCGGGGCCGGCCATCACGCGCGATGGCCGGCCCCGTTCTTCGCACGGTTCCGCGGGACGTGAGCCCGGAGTGGCCGTCGCGCTTCGTCCGCGAACTTACCCGACGCGCCCGAAGAACGCCTTGAGGTACGCCGTCTCGGGGATCGCGGGGTGGACCGGGTGGTCGGGCCCCTGGTGCCCCTGCTCGATGATCTGCAGCCCGCGGCCACGGTGGCGCGCGGCGCGCAGCATGGCGTCCTGCAGCGCCTCGCGCGGCATGTGGTAGCTGCAGCTGGCCGAGACCAGGATCCCGTCCTGCTTCAGCACCTCCAGCGCCAGCTGGTTCACCCGGCGGTACGCCTCGAAGCCGGCCGCCTGGTCCTTCTTCCGCTTGATGAAGGCGGGCGGGTCCAGCACCACCACGTCGAACTTCTCCCCCTCCGCCGCCATCTGCCGCAGCACGTCGAACGCGTCGCCGCGGCGGGTGGAGACGCGCGCCGCGGCGCCGTTCATCTCCGCGTTGCGCCCCACGTGCTCCAGCGCGTCGGCCGATGCGTCCACGCACACCACCTCCCCGGCGCCCGCGGCGGCGGCCTGCACCCCCCAGCCGCCCACGTAGCTGAACACGTCCAGCACGCGCCGGTCCTTCGCGTAGGCCATCAGCCGCGCGCGGTTCATCCGGTGGTCGTAGAACCAGCCGGTCTTCTGCCCGGCCATCGGCGCGCCGAAGCGCACGCCGTTCTCCTCCAGCTCCACCACCTCGGGCACCGTGCCCAGCGCGGTCTCCACGTACTCCGGCAGCCCCTCCAGCCCGCGGCCACCCGCATCGTTGCGGAAGAGGATCGCGCCGGGCTTCACCACGTCGCGCAGCGCGTCCACGATGTCGTCCTTCACCCGCTCCATCCCCGCCGTGGTGACCTGCACCACCAGGACGCCGCCGAAGCGATCGACCACGAGCCCGGGGAGCCCGTCGCTCTCGCCGTACGCCAGCCGGTAGAATGGCCGGTCGAAGAACAGCTCGCGCAGCGAGAGCGCGCGCGCCAGGCGGCGCTTGAGAAACGCGCGGTCCAGCACGGCGGTGGCGTCGCGGCTCACCACCCGGGCGGCGATCAGCGAGCGCGGGTTCACGTAGGCGCTCCCCAGCGGCGCGCCGCGCGCGTCCTGCACCTGCACCGCGTCGCCCGGCTCGAAGGCCGTGAGCGGCGTGCGCTCCACGTCGACCTCGTTGCTGAACACCCACAGGTGACCGGCACGCAGCCTGCGATCTTCGTTCTTCCTGAGGCGTAGCGGCGGAAGGCTCATCCGGCTCCGGTTCGGTCGATGTGAAACGTGCCGGGGCTGGCGCTCCGGCGCGGGGCGCACAAGATACAACCCGGGTGCCGCCACGCCACCACGCCGCCGCCATCCTCCGTTCCCGGAACCCGCACGCGCCGCCCTTAGATGCCGCCCGAGACCGCCGCCCCGCCCGCCATCGCCGGCACGGACGCGCCGCAAACCACCACGACCCGCGCGGAACGCAGGGCCGCCGAGCTCGAGGCGTTGCGCCAGATGGCCGTGGCCGCCGCCGAGACGGTGGACCCGCCGGTGATCTTCGACATCGTCTGTGGCATCCTTCCCGGGGTGCTGGAGGCCGACTTCGCGCTGGTGCAGCTCCCCGAGTTCGACGCGCCGCGAGAGTGGTGCGCCTCGCGGGAGCCCTCGCGCGAGGCGGTGTCGCGGCTGGCCGCGCTCCTGGACCGCGCGGGCGTGGAAAGCCGGACGGTCGTCGCCGGGCGCATCGAGGGCGAGGTCCCCCCCGGGGTGGAGGTCACGTCGCCGCCGTACGGCGCGGCCACGGCGGTGTCGGTGCCGCTCTCGGGGCACGAGAGCGGCGGTGCGCTCCTCGTCGGATGGCATGGCGAGCGGGGGGTGGACGCGCACGTGGTGCGGCTGGTGGAGACGGTGGCCGAGCAGGCGGGCGCCGGCTTCCGCAACGCCGCGCGCTTCCAGGCGCTGCGGCAGACGGCCGAGCGGCGCGAGCGCTTCTTCAGCGCCATGAGCCACGACCTGAGGACGCCGATCACCGCCATCATGGGGTACAGCGAGCTCCTGTCGGACGGCATCATGGGCGACCTGGAGCAGCCGCAGCAGGAGATGATCGAGCGCATCTGCCAGGTCTCCGGCCACCTGGCCCAGCTGGTGAACGACGTGCTCGACATCGCCAAGCTCGATGCCGGGCGGATGGAGTTCGAGCGCGAGCCCGTGCGCCTGGGCGACCTGGTGGACGAGGCGGTGGTGGGCGTGAAGCCGCAGGCGCGCAGCAAGGGGCTGGAGATCCGCCTGGACATCGACGAGCACCGCGACGCCCTGGTGGAGGTCGACACCGGCCGCGTGCGGCAGATCCTGGTGAACCTCCTCTCCAACGCGGTGAAGTTCACCGACACGGGCGCCGTGACGCTTTCCGCGGGCGCGGACGAGACGCGCCGCTGGTTCAGCGTGGCCGACACCGGGCAGGGAATCCCCCCCGGCAGCGAGAGCGCCGTCTTCGAGGAGTTCCTGCAGATCGCCTCGGGGAGCAAGGCCAAGCGCGAGCCGGGAACGGGGCTGGGCCTCGCCATCTCGCGGCGGCTGGCGCGCGCCATGGGCGGCGAGCTCACCGCCCACAACGGCCAGGGCGGCGGCGCCGTGTTCACGCTGTTCCTGCCGGAGTGAATCGAACCCGTTGCCCGGCACGTAGTTGAGGTTTCCGCCGTCCTCTTCCGCGCGTGGCGCGGGAGAGGCGCGGTTTTGAGCGGAGCGGTGTATCAAGCTCGTTCCGGGTGGCGGGAGCCTTCCGCACCCCGCGCCCCCGCCCCTTCCCACGGTCCAATCGATGCCATCATCCTGGCGTGAGCTGATTTTCGGCCCCGAGCCCGAGCGCGGCGGGATGGTCCTCTCCGTCCAGCCGCGCCGCACCTTCGCCGACGTGATCCTGCCACCCGGCACGCGCCGGCAGCTGGACCAGGCGCTCACGCAGATCCGCAAGCACGACCTGCTGTTCGGCGAGTGGGGGCTGGGCGAGCGGCACGACACGGGGCTGGGGATGGCCTTCAACTTCGCCGGGCCGCCGGGGACGGGAAAGACGATCTGCGCCGAGGCGATCGCCGCGGCGCTGGGGAAGCGGCTGCTGGTGGTGCGCTACTCCGAGCTGGAGAGCCAGTGGGCGGGCGTGACCGCCAAGAACGTCTCCGCGGTCTTCTCCAGCGCGCAGGAGCAGGAGGCCGTCCTCTTCTTCGACGAGGCCGACGCCATCGCCAGCCGGCGCTTCACGCAGATGGACCAGGGGTACCAGCGCGAGGCGAACGCGGTGGTGAACGTGCTGCTGCGCGAGGTGGAGGCGTTCCCGGGAGTGGTGATCTTCGCCACCAACCTGGCCGCGAACTTCGACCCGGCGTTCGAGCGCCGCATCCGCACGCACATCCTCTTCGAGATGCCGGGGCCGGACGAGCGCGAGATGATCTGGCGCTCGCAGATCCACGCGCGGAAGACGCCGCTGGCCGACGACGTGGACTTCCGCGCGCTGGCCGAGCGCTACCCGGGGAGCGGCGGCGACATCAAGAACGCCGTGCTCAAGGCCGCCCAGGCCGCCGTGGCCGAGCCGGGCGAAGACGCGGACAAGCGCATTACGCAGGCGCACTTCGCCCAGGCGATGGACGAGGTGGTCTCGAACAAGCGGGTGATGGACCAGTCGCTCTTCGGCCCCAGCGCCGCCGCGGCGGCCGCGGCCGGTCTCCCGATGCCCTGGAACAACGCCGCAGGCACCGACGGGGGTGACGAGGTGCGCGACGAGGTGACCGCGCTGGCCGCGCGCGTGGTGGAGATGGAAGACGCGCTGGTCCCCGCGAACGACGCCGTGCGGCGGCTGGAGTCGTGGCGCGGCGAGACCATCGCGCGGCTCGACGAGGTGGTGGCCACCCTCGCGGGGCAGCAGGAGGCCGCGCGCACGCTGCTGATGGAGAACCAGGCGACCTGGGAGCACCGCCTCAACCGCGTGCTCCTCACCTCCGGCGCCGCCGTGGTGCTGGCGATCATCGCCATCGCCGTCGCGCTGCTCGTCTGATCCATCCGCGGGATCGTCGAACGCGCACGGCAGAGATCTGGAAACCAGGGGGAGAGCCGCGTGGAGCGACTCTCCCCCTGGTCTCGTCTGGATGCTTTTCCCGCGAGAGAGGTCAGCCCTTCTTCGCGCGGCGGCGGGCGAGGCGCTCCTCGCGGCGCTGCCTGCCGGCCTCGTAGCGGCGCTTCTCCTCGTCCGTCTCGGGGAGAACGGGGGGAACGCGCGCCGGGCGGCCATGGGCATCGAGCGCCACGAAGGTGGCGTAGCAGGTGTTGGTGTGGCGCTCCTCGCCGGTCACCGGGTTCTGCGCGAACACCTTCACCCCCACCTCCATGCTGCTGGTGCCGGCGAAGTTGACGCTCGCCTTGGCCACCACCAGCTCGCCGATGTAGATGGGCTCGTTGAACTCCACGCTGTCCATGCTCTTGGTCACCACCGGCCGCCCCGCGTGCTTCATGGCGCAGAACGCCGCCGCCCGGTCGATGAAGCCCAGCAGCACGCCGCCGAACAGCGTTCCCGCCACGTTCTGGCTCTGCGGCTCGGCCAGGTCCGCGAACGTCACCTGGCTGGCCCGCACCGGCCGCGCCGTCTCCGTGTCCGGCGGCGGCGTGTTCAGGTAGATCTCCACCGGCCGGATGTTCCTCTCCGCCATCTCGCTCCCTCTTCCCGATTGATTGCACCGCTCGCGAACGGCCGGGAAGATCGGCGGTGCGGCATCGCCGCGAAAGGTGCGGTTCCGAAACGCCTGCCAGGGCAACGGCTTACGGAACAGGTGAGGCGCGCTCGTCTCCGCCGGAGGTTGCGCGAGGCGAGCGGTCAGCTGCTGGGGTTGGCGGCGGCGGGGCGGGTGAAGCCGTGCGGGATCTCGGGCGTGCCCCGCGGCGGGTCGTACATGTTGATGTAGAGGGTGATCGGCCGCGCCAGGCCGGAGTACGTCACCTCATAGGCATCGAGCAGCCCGGTTTTCCCCTCCAGCCCGTTCGGCGTGCTGAACTCGCAGCAGCTGCCGATGCGGAGATACGTCAGCGTCTCGCCGCCGGGGCCGCGGAGCGCGTCCAGGTACGCGTGCTGGTTGCGCTCGCCAGTCTCCTGCCCGCCACCCACGCGGATGGCATTGCGGGTGGAGTAGCCGAACACGCCCGCGTCGGCCAGGCTGTCGGCCGCCGTGCGTGGCACCACGCCGAGCGAGTCCAGCCGCTCGGTCACCGCGTTCATCGCGATCAGGGTGGTCGCCACCTCCACCATCTTGCAACTCTCCGTGGTGCAGCGGTTGTCGCCGCTTTCATCCACCGCCACCGCGCTCACCTTCATGGTGGTGGAATCGCCCTTCGGCTCGAACACGTACCGCAGCACCGCCCGCGACCCGTCGTCGCCCGCCTTGACGGGGAGGGTGAAGAGCGCCCGGTCCAGCAGCAGCGCCCTGAATTGCCAGCCCTCGCGCAGCCCCGCGTGGAGCGCCTCGGTGTAGACGGTGCGGACCGGCCGCGGCAGCGTGACACCCATGGTGATGATGTCGCCGTTCCCCTGCGCGGCCGCCGGGGCAGCCAGGACCAGGGCGAGGAGCGCGGCAAGATGGATTCGTTTCATGGGGGCCTATCAACGGGTGGGGCGGATGATCGGCCGCGGCGGGCAAAGAGGGGCCGCGGACCGCGCCGGCGTGCTTCCTCGTGCGACGAAGCGGCATCGGCCGGGGCCAGGGCGGAACGCGAGGGAGTACGATCCGGCGGCCGCGATCCTGACGCTGTCAGTCTTGCGGCTCGTAGCGGCGAAGGCTCTGCATCAGCGAGCTCTCGGTGGCGGCGGCGCCGGGGAGGGTGGCCACGTGGTCGCGCACGGCATCGAGGAGCGCGGCGTCGGCGGCGTGCACCTCCCACACCGCGCCGTCCATGCACGAGAAGTGGAGCGCCACGCTCCCCGCCAGCAGCGCGTGCGACGATTCCGGGGTGTCGGCGGCCCAGTAGCGCTCCACGAAGCCGTCCAGCCGCTCCGCCGGCTCGCGCAGGGCGAAGAAGTCGGCCCAGTCGTCGAGCAGCGAGCCGGCCACGGCCTGCAGCCAGGCGCCCTCCACCAGCATCCAGTCGTCGCGCTCGTCCAGCACCAGCGCGTCCATGGCGCGCGTGTCCGGCCCCGCCCACCCGTCTGGCGCGCCATCGCCCGACCACTCGTCGGGAACGCGGTAGATGTGCGGCTCGGCGTGCAGCACCCAGCGCCAGCGCGACAGCAGGGGAAGGAGCGGCGCGAACCAGCGCGCGAAGTCGCTGGTCCCCACCGAGACGAAGGTGGCGCCGGAGCCCACGCCACTGGCGGCGTGCTGCGGCGCGGCGGTGTCGGGCGGGCGGGTGATGCGGAGCCCCTTCATGTCGCGCGGCTCCAGCGCGCGCGGCGGCGGGGATGCATGTCCATGCTCGCGGGAGGGTGCGGGGGTGGACCGGTCCTTGGGGAGATGCGGGGAAGATACGGTTCGCGCGCGCGGCCGGGAAGAATGACGGCGTAGATGGGCGGACGCGACGCGATCAACGGCGGTGGATGGGCGGGAGAACGGCTCGGCGGCGGCGAACGGGAGCCGGCGCATGCCGCGGCGGCCTCCTCGCCCCGCTCCGCGGGGGAGGGGGAGCACTTCATCTCGCGGCGGTGTTCGGGGCCCGCGTGGATGCAGACGAGGGGGAGGACATCGTCTCGCGGCGGCCCGGGGCGGGGTCGCGCGGACGCCGGCGAGGGAGTCCGCGAAGGCGGACTTGGGCCGTTGTAGCCCCGGGTCTCGACCCGGGAGACGGTGCGGACGACGCGCGCCAGGGCCGGCGCGAACCCGCCCCCGCGTGAGGGATGCGCGCCCGGAGGGCCGGGACGCCGCCGCGCGCGAACGTCAGCCGGCCATCGGCGCGGATGCGTAGCGCGGCGGTGGCCCGGCGCGGTTGGCAACGGTCGTATCGTTGCCTACCGCGCGCGCAGCCCGGTTCGGCGCCCCGGCGCCGAACACGCCCGAACCCCGCCGTTGGCAGTTCCGCTACAACCCCCGCCCACGCCAGGGCTCGTTCGCGTCCAGGCAGTCCATCAGCTCGATGTACACGCGGCGCGCGGCCTCGGTGAAATCCTCGTCGCTGGCGTCGTCGTACGGCGCCAGGGCGGAGCGGACGCACTCGCTGAGCGAGCCGCGGCCGATCACCCCGGAGACCAGCTCCAGGTACGGCGCCTCGTCCTTGCGCGCGCCCTTTTGCGCCAGCGCCAGCAGCTCGCGCAGCACCGGGCGCACGCCGGCGCGGCCGCTCTCGTCGCGGTCGGTCGCCAGGTGCGGGGCGGCGACCAGCGCGGCGCTCCCGTCGCGGATGCAGGCGCGGAAATCCTCCACCAGCAGCTCGTGCGGGGGAAGGACGACCTTCCCGGCGAGCACCCGCCTGGTGAGCTCCTTCAGCGCCCCGCGCACGAAGGCGGCGATGGCGGCGTCCATCTTCACGCACTCCTGCGTGTCGAGCACGCGCACCTCCATCGCCTTGCGGCTGAACTTGAACACGGCGCCGCGCGCGTTGAAGAACTCGTGGCGGATGGCCGACGCGTCGGCCGGGAGCCGGTCGAGCGCGGCGTACATCGGCGCCAGGATCTTGCGCCGGTAATCGCCGAAGCTCTCCACGTACTCGGGCACCAGCTCGCCGCAGCTCTCGGGGATGCGCGCCTGGTGCATCAGGATCCAGGCGAGCCGCGAGTCGGCGTAGGGCGTCAGGTCGCCGTCGTGCATCGGCGTACTGGCGGCGATCGCGGGGAGGTACGGGATCAGCAGCGCGGCCGCGGTGTGCATGGCCAGCGTCTCGCGCTCGTCGCCGAACGGGAGGTTGAGGTGGCTGGCCTGCACGTTCATCCACCCGTGCGTGTACACGTCGAACAGGCGCTCGTAGGTGCCGTACACGCGCCCGCCGCTGCGCGACCAGAGCTTCCCCTTCCTGGGGTCGAACCAGGGGTGCATCCCCGTGGGCATCAGCCGCGCGTCGAACTCGTCGCGGAGCACGGCGGTGAAGCGCTGCACGCCTTCGTACAGGATCTCCTCGGCCTCGCGCAGCGAGCGCACCGGCGCCTGCGTCTTCACCTCGAACACGTGGTCGGCGATCTCGTTGCTGAAGCCGAGGGCGCCCAGGTGCACGTCGCTGGTGCCGCGCCCGGCCAGGATGCGGAACGCCGGCTCCACCAGCGACACCACGTTCAGGTCGCGGTCGACCGTGGGGTACTCCAGCTCCATCCCCGCCACCGCGAACGCCCTGTAGCCGCCCTCGCCCCCGCCGCCGCCGGCCCCGCGCGGCTTCACCGGCGCGCGCATGGAGGCCAGCGCGGGCTCGGGCGCCGGCTCGGCGCGCGTGTCGGCCGGAGCGCTCCCTTCCTCGATCTTGCTCACGAAGTATTCGACCAGGTCTTCGTAGACCACGGTGCCGTCGGCGGCATCCTCGTAGCCCACGTCCAGGTTCGGGTTGTCGTTGATCTCGATCACCACCGGCCCGCGCGGCGTCTCCTTGATGTCCACGCCGTAGAGCCCGTCGCCGATCAGCGCCGAGGCGCGCAGCGCCACGTCCACCACGTCGCGCGGGGCGCTCTCGCGCGGCACCGCCTCCACGCGGCCGTAGCGCTCGGTTCCCTTCACCTCGGTGCGGATCTGCCAGTGGCCGCGCGCCATGAAGTAGCGTGCCGCGAAGAGGAGGCGCCCGCCGAGCACGGTGATCCGCCAGTCGAAGTCGGTCGGCAGGAACTCCTGCGCGATGATCAGCGGCGACTTGCGCAGCATCTCGCCGGTTCGCACGCGAAAGTCGTCGCGCGAGCTGATCTTGTGCACGGCCGCGCTGAACGAGCCGTCCGGGAGCTTCACCACGAAGGGGAGCCCCAGCTCCTCGGCCTGCTTCCAGCTGGTGTGCTGGGTGAGGATCTGCGTGCGCGGCGTGGGGATCTTCTCGCGGCGCAGCAGCTCTTCCAGGAACACCTTGTTGCCGCAGCGGATGATGGACTGCGGATCGTCGACCACCGGCATGTCGAGCGCCTCGGCGCGCAGCGCGAAGGGGAACGCCGGCTCGCTCACGCCGGTGAGCGCGCGGATGAAGAGCGCGTCGTACTCCGGCAGCTTGCGCAGGTCGCCCATGGCGATGCGGTGCACGTGCACGTTCATCCGCCCCGCGACCCGCTCCAGCCGGTCGATGGTCTCGGGCGACGAGGGGGCGAACGGGTCGCCCGGGGTGACCAGGACGGCGATGGAGGCGCGCACCGTCTCGCGCGGGGCCTCGCGCCCGCGGCGCACCACGCGCTCCGGCTCCAGCGCGCGCGCCAGCTCGTCGCGCTCGCCGGCGGAGAGGTGGTGCGGCGCCACGGCGGCCACCTGCGTCACCTTCCACTCCTCGTCTTCGTCCACCAGCTGCAGGCGGAGCACCGGCGCCGGCCACTCGCGGTAGACGGCGAGCGCGGCGCGGTGGAAGCGCGGGTCGGCGCAGGTGCCCATGAACACCAGCGTCTCCACGAACTCGTGCGTCTCCGCGTGGCGGCAGCCGCCGTCGCCGTTCTCGCCCGCGCGCAGCAGCGGCGGGGGAAAGTGGTGCGGCGGCTCTTCCTCCTGCGCCTGCTCGTCGGTCACCACGGCGGTGTCCGGCGGCGGCAGCGCCAGCTCGCGGCGGCGGATGCGCATCTCGGCGGCGTCCACCGTGGGGACGCCGGCCTCCTGCAGCGCGCGGAAGCGGCCGTAGGGGTCCTGCAGCCCCTGGCTGGTCTCCACCGAGGGGATCACCTGCTGCCCGCGCGCGCTGGCCAGCAGCGACACGTAGTAGCCGCGGCTGCGGTAGCGGGTGCTGCGGCAGAGGTTGACGACCACCGCGCGGGGATCGGCCAGGTCGCCGCCGCCCTCCAGGTAGCGGTCGGCGTCGACCACGCTCGCGGGCGGCAGCCCCGCGCCGTCGCGGGGATCGGAGACGACGACGAGCACGCGCCGGCGGCTCACGCGCCCTCCCCGGCCGGCCACACTTCCAGCAGCACCGCGTCGTAGGTCACGTCGCCCAGCAGGATGGCGTTGATCAGGCGATGCGCGTCCACCGTCTGCGGCCCGCCGTCCATCCCCGGGTGCTCGAAGGGATCGAGCACGCACAGGCGGCGGCCCCACTGCTCGTAGCCGTTGATCACCACGAAGTGGCCCGTGGGCTCGCCGCGCACGTCGTCGTCCACCAGCTTCTCCAGCATGTCGTCCCACCGCTCGCGGGCGGTGCGGTAGAGGTAGGTGGCGCTCAGCCCCGCCAGGATCGGGTGCTCGCGGTCGATGATCCCCTTCATCAGCCCCGGCGTGAGCTCGTCGAACAGCAGCTCGCCCCCCATCTCCAGGAAGCGGATGTATGCCCGTGCCGCGCGCAGCCGCTGCGAATCGGAGGCGAGGTAGGGGAAGCGGACGTGGATCTTCTCGCGCAGCTGGTCGGCCGGAAGGCTGAACCAGGTCGGATCGAAGATGCGCAGGTCGTACGAGTAGATCCGCGCGCGGAAGCCGCGCTTGAGCGCGCTGATCCCCAGGAACACGGCCAGCGTGCCCCCGTCCTCGTTGCGCTCCAGCGACGAGATCACCTCCTCGACCTCCACGTTCAGCCCGTAGAAGGAGTAGACCTTCTTCAGGCAGGTGGGGCCGCAGGTCACGTCGTCGGGCTGCACGAAGCGCTGCACCTGCAGCGAGTGCGCCTTGCGTCCCTTCCGGTCGGTGCGGTCGTCGCGGCCGTCGTCCGCCGCCGTGCGTGCCGGCTCGGTCATCGTTTCACTGGCTGTCATCATGGCGGCGCGTTCAGCAACGCCCATACCATCCGGCCGGGGCGCTCACCCCGCCTCCTCCGTCCACTCCGGGTTGTGCAGGCTGGTGAGCACGTGGTCTTCCCAGCGCCCGTCGATGCGCAGGTAGTCTCGCGCGTACCCCTCCACCGTGAAGCCGAGCGCCTCGAGCACCGCGGCGCTGCGGCGGTTGTGTGGCAGGTGGTTGGCCATGATGCGGTGAAGCCGCAGCGTGGAGAACACGTACGGGATCGCCCCGGCGAGCGCCTCGCGCATGTACCCGTGCCCCTCGCGCGCGGCTGACAGGCCGTATCCCAGGTAGCACGCCTGGAAGGCGCCGCGCACCACCTCGGTGAAGTTGGCCGTGCCGATGATCTCGCCCGGCGCGTCGCGCGGAAAGAGGAAGAGCCGCAGCGACGTTCCCGCCGCCGCCTGGTCCGCGCTCCGCTTCACCTGCGCGGTCCAGAAGCCGGCCGTGTGGAAGTCCGCCTGCTTGCGCGGCTCCCACGGCTCCAGGAAGGCGCGGTTCTCCTCGAAGTAGCGGACGATCGCCGGGATGTCGTCGTCCGTCGCCAGCCGCAGCGCCAGCCGTTGGGTGGTGATGAGTGCGTCGGGCATGATCCGGATGATGAGGTCGCGAAGGTCGCCGTCACGCGGACGGTTTGGTCACATTCGACTCCGGCCGCCACTCGGAGGCACGATGCACGGAATCGACTTGGCGTGGACAGGTGGCTCCGTCGCCGCCACGCGTTCGCAGCCCCTGCTGGACCGTTCGGGGTTGCCGGGGGGGGACGTTCTCTTGCCGCAGAACGCAACGGAGTAATCGCCCGTGCCGCGCGGCAATGGGCCGAGAAGAATACGATCGAAGCGTTCGAAGAGATACGCCGTCGCTTGCGCAACGCGTTTCGCCAGCTCGCGGATCGGAACGATGGATGATCAAACGCTCGTGAAGACAACGCTGCGGCGCGACGCAGATGGCCTCGTGTGCACGCTGCCAGAGGAGGCGGTGGATCACCTCCAGCTCGGCGCCGGAGACGAGGTCTTCCTGCTTCTCCGGCACGATGGAGTTCTGCTGACGCGGTTCCGCCGAGGCCGCCGGGGTGATGGAGGCGTACGACCACCTCGTCGGGCGCTACGAGAATGTGCTGAGAGGTCTCTCGGGATGATTCGCATCCGCTCCACCGGATGGCGGGTGGCGCGGACGATGCCTACGTTCACGCCGATCGAACGGCCCGGGGGATGAACCGCCCGGGCGCACCTGGCCGCACCCGGCGCGGCGCCGCGATCAACCGGCGCCGCGCATTCGTCGAGGATCACGCCGTGACCGCACTCCCCGCCGACACGCTCCCCGAGCTGCTTTCGCCGCGCGGCTACGTTCCCGCCGCCGAGCCGCTGGAGATCGTGCGCCCGGACGCCGCCATCGACCTGCGCACCGGCGCGCCGGATGCGCCGCCCGCGGACACCCTCGCGCGCCTGCTCGCGGGCGCCACCGCCGCCCGCGCGCGGATGGCGTACGCGGACGCGGCGGCGCTGTGCGCGCAGGGCGCCGCCGCCGCGCGCGAGGCCGGCGCCCCCGATTGGGCCGCGTGCTTCGCGGACGAAGCCGATGCCGCCGCCCTCCTCGCCCCACCGGAGGACGCGCTGGAGACCATCCCCGGGCTGCGCGACGACGTCTCGGCCGATCACCCCGCGCGCGGCCGCCGGCGTCTGAACGCCGCCATCGCCACCGCGCTGCGCGGCGATGCGCCGGCCGCGCTCGCGGAGCTCGACGCGGCGGAGCGCGCGCTGGAGGTGGGTGATGCGTACGGCCGCTTCCTGGTGCTGCTCAACCGCTCGCAGGCGCTGCTCGAGGCCGGCGACGTGCGCGCCGCCGGCACCGCCGCCGCCGACGCGCTGCGCATGGCCCGGCGCGAGAAGCAGGACTACTGGACGGCGCAGGCGGGGCTCGGCTCCGCGCTGGCGCACCTGGCCCGCGGCCGCCGCAACGAGGCCCGCGGCCACCTGGGCGAGGCCGCGCGCGCCTTCGCCCGCCACGGCGACGCGCTACGCCAGGTCCAGTGCAACTACCTCCTCGGCGAGGTCGCGTACATCGGCGAGGATCCCATCCGCGCGGGAACGCACTACCGCGACGCCCTGGCCGTCGCCCGCCCCGCCGCCGCGCAGGGGTGGATCGAGCTCCTCACCCTCCGCTTCGAGCACCGGTAGAATCACCGCCCGGACAATCTCGCCTCGCTCGGATCCACTCCCGCTCGTTCCACGTCGGCCGACAGACGATTTGCCCCAAGTGGGCGCAATCGGATCTGTTCGTTTGCGTGACTGTCCTGGTTTGATCCAGAAGGTGCCGACTCTCTTCCCGGATTCCTCCACAAGGTACCAGTCCGTCTCATGCAGCTGTAAACATCCGTCGTGAGGCGTTCATCTTTTCTTTGCGTGTAAGTCTCTGCGCGGCTGTCACCTCCGTACGACTCGCCAGTCCCCTGTCCGCCAGTATACCCCGTCCTTGAGGCGACGGAACACACGTTTGCCTTGACGGATGCTGTCCAATTTCGCACCGTTGAAACGTTGCGCTATTGAGACGGGAAAGAATAGTCACGGCGAGGCTGCGGCTCCTTCCCTCCGTTCTCTTCCCGATCGTCCCAGCGTCAGAGGCAGCCCGCTCCGGCGGGTTGCGGAGGGTTTACCCGTCGCGTGGCTGGCCACCGCGTCGCGGGACGCTCCCGAGCGGGAGCGCGCTTACCACCCAATGACCCGGAGGACATTTCATGCGGAAACGAATCAACCTGCTCGCCTTGATGGTGATCGCCGCCGGCGGCGCCATCATCGCGAAGCCCGCCCCCGCGGGAGCGACGTACATCGACCCGTGGGGCGACACCAACCGTTCGTGCTGCTCGGCCGTGGACTCGTTCGGCCGCCGGATCGGCGAATGCTGCAACTCCGGCGGGTGCAGCATCACGTACGGCAAGTGCTACTCCTGGGAATGAACCCCTGACAGCGAGAGACTCACGATGAGAAACGTCAATCTGGCCGCAGCTGCGATCATCGTCTGCGGCGCCGCGCTTCTCGCCCGTCCCAAGCCCGTGTCCGCCACGTACATCAACCCGTGGGGAGCGAGCGGCATCACCTACTGCTGCCAGTCCACCGGCGGCACCGGCGAGTCGTCGTGCTGCGGCATGAGGGGGTGCGCCACCACCGGCGGCATCTGCTTCATCTTCCAGTGATCCCGGACAGCAGGACGGCGCCCACCACGCCGTCCTGCCGTTCCCCACCTCAGACAATCATGTGAGCCATGAGACGGAAAACCGGGCATGCGTGGATGGTGCTCCTGGCCGGCATCTGCGCTGCCGCCTGTGACAAAGCCCGCGCCGCACCCGCACCCCCCCTCGTTGCGTACACCCCGGTCGAACGCGTGCGCAGCGACTCGTCGGCCGAGTTGATGGGCGGGTTCGCGGTCGACGTCGACAGCCGCGGGAACTTCTACGTGGCTGACCGCTGGGCCATCCGAGTCTTTGCGCCGGATGGACGGCTGGTCCGTAGCATTGGGAGGCAGGGCGAAGGACCGGGTGAGTTCTCCTTCCTCCATTCGGTGGAGGTGATGCCGGGGGACAGTCTGTTCGCGTACGACACAGGCCTGCGGCGGGTGTCCGTGTTCGCTCCCGGCGCCAATCGGGTCGCGTACACGATCCAGGTTGGCCGCGACGAGACGTTCTCGGCCTGGCAGGTCTGGCGCGTGCCGCGGGATCGCTCGATCGCGGCGCTGTTCCAGGCAGCGTACGTGGGGGGGCATGATGAAGGGTTCGAGCAGCGCAAAGGGGTGGTACGCTTGTTCAATCCGGATGGCTCGCTGCGCCAGGACTCGGTCCTGTCGGTGCGCCAGCAGGATTACCTGATCATGTCACAGCCCCATTCGGTGATGATCACCAGCCATCCGTTCGGGAGTCGCCCTCTCCTGGCGATGTCGCCCCGTGGGCGGATCGTACGGATGTCGACAGATTCGCTGACGTTCGACCTCTACTCCCCCGAGGGGCGGCATTTGAAGACGCTCCTGGGCCAGTATCCGGCGGGACGTCGTCCCGTGCTCGGGCAGGAGCGGGACAGCGCCATTGCGGAGGTCGGGCGTGGCGGCGTCGAGGCCCAGGTCCGGCGTGCCATGGACGAGCACGACATCAGACAATGGCCGCTCGTGCAGGACATGATCGTGGACGACGAGGAGCGAATCTGGGCCGCGATCACGGGGGAACGCGGCGGGCCGAATCACTGGGTCGCGTTCGACATGGACGGCCGGGCCGTGGCGCGCATGGACCTTCCCGTCCGCACGTTCCTGCGAAAGGTGCACGGGACCACGGCATACGCCACCACCTACGATGAGAACGACGTCCCCCAGGTGGTGGTGTTCGATCTCAAGCCTTCCGGAACCCTCGCCCTGAACAGCCGATGAACCGCAACCTCCTTTCGAACCTGACCACGGGCGTGCTGGTGCTGTGCGCGGTGGTGGTGACGGGTGCCGTGGTGCGACGCGAGTTCTTTCCGCCGGCCGGGCAGGGGCCGGACATGACGCCGCGGAAGGTGAACAACTGGGCGAGCCTCACCTCGGCCGGCCAGTGGATCGGCAACCCGAACGCACCGATCCGCATCGTGGAGTTCTCGGACTTCCAGTGCCCCTTCTGCGCCAAGACGCACCCCGTCGTCGAAGCAGTGCAGCGCCGCCATCCGGATCGCGTGGCGGTGCTCTACCGCCACTTCCCGCTGGACCCGATCCATCCCTACGCCCGCCAGGCGGCGCAGGCCTCCGAGTGCGCCGCGGCGCAGGGCCGCTTCGCCGAGTTCAGCTCCGCGCTCTTCGCGCAGCAGGACTCGATCGGCGAGAAGCCGTGGGCGCGCTTCGCCGCCGAGACGGGAGTGGGAGACGCGCCCGCCTTCGACCGCTGCGTGAAGGACACGAAGATCGCCGCGAACGTGGAGCGTGATGCGCTGGCCGGACGCGAGACGAAGGTGGAGGTCACGCCGACGCTCGTGATCAACGGCACGCTGCACCCTGGTGCCGTTACCGAGGCCGAGCTCGAGCGCCTCGTCACCGAGGCGGGTGGCGAGCGGTAGCCCTCCACGTGCGTGGTTCGTCCCCAACCGAGAACGTCCACCCGACGGTACATCGAATGACACGGCTGAACCTGTTGGCGCTGCTCGTGATCGTGAGCGGCGCCGCGACCCTGGCTCGCCCCGCGCCCGCGTTTGCCGGCGAACCCCTGTACTGCTGCTCGGACGGCACCGTCCGCTGCTGTGGACCGGCTGGCTGCACGATCTCCAAGGGGATCTGCTCCGCCTTCGCGTGACGCCATCCCGAGCATCCGGCAATGACGGAGGTGAGATGAGACGAGTCGCGAACGCCGGCGCAGCGGCGGCGCCCGGGCAAGCAATGCATGAGAAGCCGCTGCTCCGCCGCGGCGTGGGACGGCTGGCGTGCCGGGGCGGCACCGACCATCGCCTGGCCGCGAGCCGATGAGCTCCGCACGGGCAGACGGTTCGTCCGACCACGGGGAGGCGCGCCACGACAGCGGATCGGGTGATCCGCCGATCACGCGGCGGGAGTTCGTGGCGCGCGGGGCGGTGGTGGCCGTGGCGGCGCTCGCGGGCGCCGGGTGCGCGGGCGAGCCGCGGGCGCGGCGGGCCCCGGGGCCGGCGCGCGTGATCGTGGCCGGCGCGGGGCTGGCCGGGCTGGCTGCGGCGCACGAGCTGGTGAAGCGCGGGCACGCGGTGACCGTGCTGGAGGCGCGCGACCGCCCCGGCGGCCGCGTCCACACCCTGCGCGACGGGTGGGATGACGGGCTCTACGCCGAGGCGGGCGCCGTCTTCGTGCCGGAGGACCACTTCCACACCGTCGGCTACGCGCGCGAGCTCGGGGTGGCGCTGGTCCCCGCGGGCGGACGGCGCGGCGTGGGCGAACGCTACTTCGTCCGCGGCCGGACGGTGGAGCTCCGGCCCGGCACGCGCGCCGAGTGGCCGCTCGACCTGCGGCCGGACGAGGCGGGGATGGCGCCCGAGGCGCTGCTGGAACGCTATCTGTCTCCCGTGCTGGACCGGATCGGCGATCCGCAGTTCCCCGCCTGGCCGGGCGAAGCGGCGCTCGCGCTGGATGGCGTGAGCCTGGGCGAGCTTCTGCGCCGGCAGGGCGCCTCGCCCGCGGCGGTGCAGCTCGTCCGCCTCGGCTATCTGGACGAGTGGGGGGATGGGGTGGATGCCTGCTCCGCGCTCTTCCTGCTGCGCGACCGGGTGCTGCGCGGGCGTGGCGCCGTCTATCGCGTGGACGGCGGCACCGATCGCCTGCCGCACGCCTTCGCCGCGCGGCTGGGCGCGCGCATCCGCTACGGCGCGGCGGTGCGCGAGGTGGCGCACGGGCCCGGCGGCGTGCGCGTGGCGTACCAGCGCGGCGGGCAGCCGGAGGTGGCGGAGGGCGACTATCTGGTGTGCGCGCTCCCCTTCCCCACGCTCCGCCTGGTGCGCGTCACGCCGGGGCTGTCGCCGGGGAAGGCGCGCGCGGTGCAGGGGCTGCGGACCACGTCGGTCACCCGTATCTACCTGCAGATGAAGACGCGGTGCTGGGACGCGGCGGGCGCGGCCGTCCCCACCGACCTCCCGATCATGCACGCGGTGGACGCCACGGCCGGGCAGGCGGGGCGGCGCGGGATCCTGGAGGCGTTCATCACCGGGCCGGCCGCGCGCCAGGCGGGCGCGATGGACGCGGACGCCCGCCTCCGCTTCGCGCTGGCGGGCGCCACGCGGGTGCACCCGGGCGCACGACGCGCGTACGAGCACGGCGCCTCCGTCAGCTGGGACGCGGACCCGTGGGCGCTGGGTGACTATGCATGGTTCGCCCCCGGCGAGATGCGCGCGTTCCTGCCGCATCTGGCCACGCCCGAGGGCCGCATCCACTTCGCCGGCGACCACACCTCCGCCTGGCCCGGGTGGATGCAGGGCGCGCTCGCCTCCGGCGTCCGCGCCGCCGACGAGGTGCACGCGGCCGCGTTCGCCGCGTGATGAACCGCCGCGGCGGGGCATCGGCGTGTGCGGCTCTCCACGGCAGGGTGATCGGATCACCCGGGGCGAACCATCGCGGTTGGCTGATCTGCCTGCGCAGATCCCAGCGCGCCAATCTTGATGCACAAAATTGTCCTGCTCCGCCGTCGATTGCTGGAGCAGTGGGGATCGGATGCTCCGCGTTGCCGGAACGCGGGAGCGCGGTGCATCGGGCGGATCGCCAATGTGGTTTGCGCGGTTGCCGTTATTAAGGTTGCGCGATGTACGGCGGTTCCGTCGCTGTCGTGCAACCGCGCGGGCGGCTCCGGCATCCCACGGCAGGGATGCTGAGGACGTGACGAGAGTGATCCTCTCCTTTTCCGCCCGGCCGTTTGGTGGGCGCTTGTCTCACTCCGCGACGACGGTTTAGATTGTGAGTCCCCTGAACAGATGGCGCATGCGGCGCTCACCCCCTGGCCGCGCATGAAGATGTCCAACCGTCGTATCCTCGCCGTTCTCACCGCACTCGTGCTGATCGTGGCCGCCACGGCCGGGATCTACGGGCGCATCCGCGCGTCTTCGGGTGCCGGCGACGGCGCGGAGGGCGAGACGGACGCGCGCCCGCGCCCCCGCACCTCGGCGAACGGATCGTTCAACACCGACGTGGCGATCCCGGTGCGCGGGGTGGCGGCGGTGCGTGATACGCTGGTGGTTTCGGTGACGGCGGCGGGGCAGGCGGAGGGGTGGAAGAAGACGGTGGTGGTGGCGCAGGTAGCGGGGCGGATCGCCACGCTGCCGGTGCGCGAGAACGACGCCGTGGGCCCCGGACGCCTGCTGGTGGGGCTCGACGCGGCGGAGTACGGGCTGGCGGTGGAGGAGGCGCAGGCCAGCCTGCGGCAGACGCAGGCCGCCTACCGCGAGGCCACGCTGCTCGACGAGGAGATCCGCGACCCCCGCGTGCGCGCCGACCGCGCCGCCTTCGCGCGCAGCAAGACCGGCGTGGACGCGGCCGAGGTGCGGCTGCGCAAGGCGCAGCTGGACCTGTCGCGCACGCGGCTGAGCGCGCCGTTCGGCGGGCGCGTGGCCACGCTGAAGGTGGTGCCCGGCCAGTGGGTGCGCGCCGGCGACGAGCTGATGACCATCGTGTCGCTCGACCCGATCCGTGTGGAGGTGCAGGTGCTGGAGAGCGAGGTGGGGCTGCTGCAGCCGGGCCGCAAGGCGCGGGTGAGCTTCGCCGCCGTTCCCGAGCCCTTCACCGGCAGGGTGGAGACGATCAACCCCATGGTGGATGGCGGCACGCGCACGGCCCGGGTGACCGTGGTGGTGCCGAACCCCGGCGGGCGCATCCTTCCGGGGATGTACGCGCGCGTCTCGCTCGAGGCGCAGCGCTTCGCCGACCGCGTGCTGGTGCCGCGCAGCGCCGTGCTGGAGCGCGACCGGCGCACCATGCTCTTCGTGTACGACGGCCAGGGGAGCCAGGGGCTGGCCAAGTGGCGCTACGTGACCACCGGGCGCCAGAACGACTCGCTGGTCGAGATCCTCCCCAACATGGATACCGACAGCGTGAAGCCCGGCGAGGTGGTGCTCACCGAGGGCCACTACACGCTGATCCACGACGCCCGCGTGCGCCTGAGCGACGAGGTGAAAGCGGGTGCCGACTCCGCGTCCGCCCGGCCCTGACGATCCACCGCCACGGTGGAGCGCCGCAGGTTCGGCCGGGCGGTTGAAACCGCGGCAACGACCACGCGAAGTCCCCCCGCGGGGACTACGGGCGCTCGCTCGGCCGAGGTCGTGGCGCGCGACACTGGCTTCGTGGCCCGCACATCGATGGCCGCACACGCGGCCGGCTTCGGATCGCGCGTGAGACGGCGGCACGCGCGGGTGGTGGCGAGGGAGTCCGCGAAGGTCGACTTGGGACCGTCGTAGCCTCGGGTCTCAACCCGGGGAGGGCGCCGCCGACGCGTGTCGAGGCCGGCGCAAACCCCGACCCGCGTGAGGGATGCGCGCCCGGAGGGCCGGGACGGCGCCGCGCGCGTACGTCAGCCGGGGATCCGCATCGAAGTGTGGCGCGGCGGTGGCCCGGCGCGGTTGGGCACGGTTGTATCGTGCCCTACCGCGCGCGCAGCCCGGTTTGGCGCCCCGGCGCCAAACACGCCCAAACCAGGCAGTTCCAGCGGTTCCGAGCTCTTCCGATCTCCCGACCCACACGCAACCGTCCAGCCGCAGCGAGAGCCGGGACGTTGTCTCTTCCCAAGCTTGCCATCCAGCGGCCCGTTGCGGTCGCCATGTTCTTCCTGGGGGTGGTGTTCCTGGGGGTGCTGTCGTTCGTGCGGCTGCCGATCGACCTGCTGCCGGACGTGGCCTACCCGCGACTGGTGATCTACACCACCGACCCGAGCGCCGCGCCGGCCGAGGTGGAGCGGTTCATCACCGAGCCGGTGGAGCAGGCGGTGAGCACCGTGCCCGGCGTGCAGAAGGTGGAGAGCGTCACGCGCGAAGGCTACTCGCTGGTCACCGCGCGCTTCGCGTGGGGAAGCGACATGGACTTCGCCGCGCTGAACACGCGCGAGAAGCTGGACAACATCCGCGACGCGCTCCCGGAGCTGGCCGCCCGCCCCGTCGTGCTGCGCACCGACCCGCGGAGCGAGCCGATCCTGGCGGTGAGCGTGGCCGGGAGCCGAGACCTGCCGCAGCTGAAGGAGCTTGCCGAGGCCGTCTTCAAGCGCCGGCTGGAGCAGATCGACGGCGTGGCGCAGGCCTCGGTGACCGGCGGGGTGGAGCGCGAGATCCACGTGGAGGTGGACCCGCGGCTGCTGGAGAGCTACGGGCTGACGCTGGACGACGTCTCCCGCGCGCTGGACGAGGCCAACGCGAGCGCCCCCGGCGGCACCATCCGCCGCGGGCGCTATCGCTATTCGCTGCGCACGCTGGGCGAGCTGCAGACGATCGCCGAGATCGGCTCCGTCCCCGTGCGCCGCGCGGCGGGGAGCGGCGCCGCCTCGTCCGCCGGGGGGGGCGCGGAGGGACGCACGGCGCTGCCGGGCGAGGTGCTGGTGCGCGACGTGGCGCGGGTGGACGACGGCTTCCGCGAGCGCGAGTCGATCGCGCGCTTCAACGGGAGCGAGGCGGTGGGCCTGCTCGTGTTCAAGAACGCCGGCGCCAACACCGTCCGCGTCGCCAAGGAGGTCGACAGGGTCCTCGTCCAGCTTCGCCGCGAGTACCCCGAGGTGAAGCTGGAGGTGGCGACCAGCCAGGCGGGCTTCATCTCCGACGCGCTGGCGAACGTGGTGCAGGAGGTGATCCTGGGCGGCGTCCTGGCCTTCCTGGTCCTCTTCCTCTTCCTGCGCGAGTTCCGCTACCCCGTGGCGGTGGCGCTGGTGATCCCGATCTCGCTGATCGCCACCTTCGCCCTGCTGGAGGCCACCAACGTCACGCTCAACATCATGAGCCTGGGCGGGCTGGCGCTGGGGGTGGGGATGCTGATGGACAACAGCATCGTGGTGCTGGAGAACATCTTCCG
>Ga0247773_1000173_pt1 | contig 31244 bp, 23 predicted proteins | sample UWRJL092311B6_FD_179934 | JGI IMG/M metagenome (GOLD analysis project Ga0247773, IMG submission 179934) | Plant litter microbial communities from Arlington Agricultural Research Station in Wisconsin, United States - UWRJ-L092-311B-6 | ecosystem: Environmental > Terrestrial > Plant litter >... | reverse complement strand
AGCTGGGCGAAAATCGACGAGGACGGCGAGCGAAGCGTCCGCGCTGACGCAGCTTCGCTGGAACGTTCGCCCCCGGCACTCTCCTCCCTTCGGATCCCATCACTCGATGATTGAATCCATCCTGCGCAGGCACCCGGTGTCGAGCGTGCTCTTTGCCGCGCTTGTGCTGCTCACCGCCACGCTCACGCCCGCCGCCGCGCAGCACTCGCCGTGCGTGTCCAACTGTGCCGACATCGCGGTGGTGCATGCCGCGGTGTGGACGGGGGTGCGGGGCGCGGCGGACGCGCAGGCGGTGGCGGCGCGCGGCGGGCGGATCATCGCGGTGGGCAGTGATGCGGACGTGAACCGGACCATCGGGCCGCGCACGCGGGTGGTGGACGCGGGCGGGAAGATGCTGGTGCCGGGGTTCATCGACTCGCACGTGCACTTCATCACCGGCGGCGCCGGGCTCGCCTCCGTGCAGCTTCGCGACGCGCGGACGCCCGCCGAGTTCGTGCGCCGCATCCGCGACTACGCGCGCACGCTGCCCGCGGGGGCGTGGATCACCGAGGGCAACTGGGACCATTCGCTGTGGGGCGGCGAGCTGCCACGCCGGGAGTGGATCGATTCCATCACCCCCCACAACCCCGTGTGGATCAGCCGCCTCGACGGGCACATGGCGCTGGCCAACTCCGCCGCCCTGCGCGCCGCCGGCGTCACGTCGGCCACGGGCGACGTGGAGGGTGGCGAGATCGTGCGCGGTACGAACCGCGAGCCCACCGGGATCCTCAAGGACAACGCGCTGGCGCTGGTCGACCGCGTGGTTCCCCCGCCCACGCCCCAGCAGCAGGACCGCGCGCTGGACGCGGCCATGCGCCACGTGGCCGCGCAGGGCGTCACGTCCGTGCAGCACATGGGTGGCTGGGACGACCTGGCCGCCTTCCGCCGCGCGAACGCCGCGGGGCGCCTGCGCACCCGCATCTCGGCCGCGGTTCCGCTGGACAGCTGGGCGCGGCTGCGGCACGAGGTGGCCGCACGCGGCCGCGGCGACGACTGGCTGCGCATCGGCAGCCTGAAGGGGTTCGTGGACGGGTCGCTGGGCTCGCACACCGCGCTGATGCACCACCCCTTCGCCGACGCGCCGGCCGACTCGGGCCTCCTGGTCACCCCCGCCGACAGCCTCTACGCGTGGACCCACGCCGCCGACCGCGCTGGGCTCCAAGTGATGGTGCACGCCATCGGCGACCGCGCCAACACGCTGATCCTGGACATCTACGAGCGCGTGGCGCGGGACGACGGCGCGCGCGACCGGCGCTTTCGCGTGGAGCACGCGCAGCACATCCGCCCGGCCGACATCCCGCGCTTCGGCCGGCTGGGGGTGATCCCCAGCATGCAGCCGTACCACACCATCGACGACGGCCGCTGGGCCGAGGCGCTGATCGGCCCCGAGCGCGCGCGGACGACCTACGCCTTCCGCATGCTGCTCGACTCGGGGGCCACGCTGGCGTTCGGCAGCGACTGGTTCGTGGCGCCGCCCACGCCACTGGAGGGCATCTACGCCGCCGTCACCCGGCGCACGCTGGACGACAAGAACCCCGGCGGCTGGGTTCCCGAGCAGAAGATCACGGTGGAAGAGGCGATGCGCGCCTACACGTGGGGCGCGGCGTACGCCACGTTCCAGGAGCGTGAGAAAGGAACGCTGGAGCCCGGCAAGCTGGCCGACTGGGTGCTGGTCGACCGCGACCTGCGCGCCGTCGCCCCCGAGACGATCCGCGACGCGCGGGTGTTGATGACGGTGGTCGGCGGGACCGTGGTCTACGAGCGCCCTCGTGCGCCCTGACCGTGCATTCGGGACGCCCGTTCGCCTGACTCGACGCGGAGGCAGGCGGTGACCTCGTCCATCCGGCGAGCTGCGGCCCCGGCGGCCGAGCCCGGCGCGCCGTCTCCATCCCGCCAGGGCCGCATGCCCCAGGGCATCTACGTGGAGATCGTGATCGCCGGCACGGTGGACGAGGTGTGGGAAAAGACGCAGGACCCCGCCCTGCACCAGCGGTGGGACCTGCGCTTCACCCACATCCGCTACCTGCCGCGCCCGGACCCCGCCGAGCCCCAGCGGTTCCGCTACGCCACGCGGATCGGCTTCGGACTGGGGATCGAGGGGGAGGGCGAGTCGGCGGGGAGCCGCGACGAGGCGAGCGGCCGGCGCACGTCGGCGCTGCGCTTCTGGTCAGCCGACGGGCGGTCGCTGATCCGCGAGGGGGCGGGATACTGGCAGTACATCCCCACGCCCGAAGGCGTGCGCTTCCTCACCTGGTACGACTACCGCACCCGCTGGGGAGTGGCCGGCCGCGTGCTCGACACCGCCTTTCGGCCGCTGATGGGGTGGGCGACGGCGTGGAGCTTCGACCGGCTGCGCCTGTGGATCGAGCGCGGCATGGAGCCGGCGGCGGCGATGCGGCTGTGGGCGGTGCATGCGCTGGCGCGCGTCACCATCGCCCTCGTCTTCGCCTGGCACGGCCTGGTGCCCAAGCTCCTCTTCCGCCACCCCGACGAGACGGCGATGCTCATGGACGGCGGGATGGGGCCGAGCGCGGCCCGCGCCGCCGTCGTTGCCCTGGGCGTGGCGGAGCTTCTCTTCGGGGCGGCGATGCTTTTGGCGTGGCGCCAGCGCAGCCTCTTCCTCGGGGTGATCGCGTTGATGGCGGCGACCACGGCCGGTGTCGCCGTCAACTCGCCGCGGTTCCTCGCTGCCGCGTTCAATCCGGTGACGCTCAACCTGTCGGTCGCGGCGCTCGCGGCCGTCGGCTGGGTTGCGTCGGCCGAGCTTCCCAGCGCCCGCCGCTGCCTGCGCCGCAAGCCCACCGCATCGGCCGCGGACGGCACGCCCGCGGCCGAACCCGCCTCTTCCGTGCGTCTCGCGCCATGACCTCGATCTACCAGGAAGTGCTCGGGGCCGACTTCGCGCGGCTGCACCCGCGGATCCAGCAGCGTTTCGGCTTCTCCAGCGCAAGCGGCGTCGCCGCGATCGGCACCGGGATGATGGAGGTGCTGTGGCACGGCCCGGCGTGGACGCTCCCGTTCCTGTACCTGGGCTCGTGGCGGCGGATCATGTTCCCCGAGCAGGGGCGCGAAATCCCCTTCACCATCCGCAACTACGCGTACCGGGACGGGTTCGGACGCGAGACGGTGACCTGGGTGCGGAACTTCCGCACTCGCCGCGAGCGGCGCTTCGACGCCTACATGATCCACAGCCGCGAGCGCGGATGCATCGTGGACTACATGGGCTCGCACCAGCACCTGGCGGTGGACATCGAGCTAAGCGTGGACGAGCGCGGCGGGCTGCGGCTGCGCTCGGGCGAGCAGCGCTTCCACGAGGGGCCGGTCTCCTTCCGCTTTCCGCTGGCGCTCTCGGGCGTCGCCGACGTGTGCGAGTGGTTCGACGACGAGAGCGGCCGTTTCCGCATCAGCGTGGACGTGCGCAACCGGCGCTGCGGCCCGCTGTTCGGCTACCGCGGCAGCTTCGACGTGGAGTGGAGGGAGGTGCGCCCTGAGGCCGTGCCGCGGGAGGTCAAGCCCGTGCGCGAGGAGCGCCGCGAGTGATCTGACAAGATGAACAGATCCGGGATCGTTGCGCTTGGCGAAGATGCACTGCCAATCTCGCGATCTGACGCACACGCTGACCTCAGGGTCCGGCAAAGACCCGTATCACATCACGCGGAGTGATCAGAGTGGGGAAAGCGGGTTTGTGCTGGACTCTGCAACCCTGCGTGAGACCGCGCCGTTGTCTATCGATCATCGGAGATCACTATCCGTCCGGGCAGACGGCCGTCTCGTCGGGCACGATGGAAAGAGAAGAGGCCCGGAGCTCGTGGAGAGCCCGGGCCTCTGTCGCGTCGTGCAGTTTTTCGTCGTGTCGCCGCTTACGTCCGATTGGCCGGCGTCACCGCTGTCGCCGGGAGCATGCGCACGATGCGCGCGGCGAGCCGTGCCGGCGCGCCGCCGCCCGGCCCGCCGGCGGGGAGGCGCACGACCACGGCGTAGCGCGCCTGGCCGCCGGCGTCGAACGCCAGGCCGGCGAACCAGCCGTCGGTCTCGCGCGAGGGGCCGGGCACCGTGCCCGTCTTGCCGCCCAGGGTCCACGGCGAGCCCGCGAGCTCGGCCCCGGCGGCCTGCGCGGTGCCGCGGGTGACCACCTCACGCATGGCATCCTGCAAACGCGCGGCGGTGGCGGTCGACAGCGTGCGCCGCCCGGGCGAGCGGCCGGCCAGCGCGGCGTCCACCGTGGGCGGCATCATCACCCCGCCGTTGCCGATGGCCTGGATGAAGCGCGCCACGTGCAGCGGGCTCACCGCCACGCGCCGGGTGCCCAGCGCGAAGTCGGCCCAGTCGGCGTCGGGGGCGCCGGCGCTCAGGCCGGTGCGCGCGGCGAGCGGGCTCATGCGCGCGCGAAACGCGTCCGAGCGCGTGGCCCAGAACGCCGTGTCGCGTGCGGCGGGCTCGCCTTCGCCAAAGCCCAGGCGGCGGATGCGCGCGTCCACCTCGCCCGCGCCGAGGTCGGCGCGCAGCGCCAGCGCCATCTGCACCGCGGCCGTGTTGCACGAGTACACCAGCATCTCGCGCGGGCCCACCAGCCCGGGCCGCGTGGGCGAGCTGGAGTTGCGCACGGTGCGGCCACCCACCGTCACGCTCGCGGGGCAGCCGATCTCGGTGTCGCCGCGACCGCTTTCCCACCACAGCGACGCCAGCACCAGCTTCCACACCGAGCCGGGGAGCGCGGCCGCGGTCAGCGGCGCGCCGTCGCCGCGCCCGCTGGCGGCGTAGGCCAGCACGGCGCCGGTCGCCACGTCCTGCACCAGCACCGCGCCGCCGTCGGCGTTGCGCGCCGCCAGCATCCGCGCGACCGCGGCGTCCAGCGCGGGGCACAGGGTGGATGGGCTGCCGGCGGGGCGGCTCGGGCACGCCGCGTCGAGCGCCGCGTCCGCATTCGCGGGAGCCGGGTGTTGGGCTCGTGCCGCGTTCTCATCCGACGACGGCGCCGCCGCGCCGGGCGCGCCCGCACCCAGCGCGCGCTCGGGGGCCGCGCCCATCGCAGCGAACGCGAGCAGCGCCGTCACCAGCAGGCCGATGGCGGCGCCGGCCGCGCGCGCTGGCGAGCCGGTGCGCGCCGGGCGCTCGGCTAAGCGCAGCACGCGGCCCAGCAGCGATCCGCCGTCCGCGGCGACGGCCAGCAGCTCGCCGCGGCGGACCTCTTCCATGGTGGCGAGCGCGGCGATGTACTCGCGCACGGTGCCGAAGCGCGCGGCCACGTCGTCGCAGCAGTGCTCGCGCTCGGCGCGGATGCGGCGGCCCACGTACCACACGGCGGGGTGATGGAACAGCAGCGTCTCGGCCGCGGCCTGCAGCAGGTTGACCAGGTAGTCGTGGCGCCGCACGTGGGCGAGCTCGTGCAGCAGCAGCAGCTCCAGGTGGCGCGGCGCGATGCCGGTCAGCGCGCTCAGCGGCAGCAGGATCACCGGCCTCATCCACCCCACCACCGTGGGCACGTGCACAGCCGCCGAGGTGAGCACCTCCACCGGCCACGCCACCCGTAGCTCGCGCGCCAGGCGCCGCACCAGCCGCCGCACCGGCTCGGGCGCCGGCGCCGTGCCCACCCGCAGCAGCCGCCGCACGCGCGTCCACGCGCCCAGGAGCCGCGTGGACAGCAGCGCCACCCCGGCCAGCCACGCCGCCACCAGCCAAGGGAGGAAGCGCTCGACCTCCACCCGCCACGCAGCCGCGTCGAACCACGCGGCCCGGACCGCAACCTGCCGCGGCCGCACCTCGCCCAGCGGCGCCGCCGCCTCGTCGCGCGATGGAGTCATCGCCGGCACCTGGCCGGACGGGGTCGGCGCGGCGCGGACGATCGATTCGACCGCGGTGCCGCCGATGCCGCGCGCCGCGACGACCGCCGTCGCTGCGGTGGTGCCCAGCATCAGCACCAGCGTGGCGCAGGCGAGGGCGTAGCGGTGCGTGGCCGGCGCCGAGCGCGACAGCCGCAGGCCCACGTGCAGCGCCAGCGCCAGCGCGGCGCACTGCCACAGCGAGTGCACCAGCGCCCAGCCGATGGCGTGCAGCACGGGAGAATCCAGCGTGATCATCGCCCCTCCCCCGCGCCCTCGCGGCGCTCCAGGTCGGCCAGCAGGGCGCGGATGCGGTCCAGGTCGTCGCGGCTGGCCACCTGCGGCGACAGCGCCTGCATCACCAGGCCGTGCGCCGAGCCGCCGAACGCGCGGTCGATCAGGTCGGTCACCAGCGCGCGCTGCGTGGCCTCGGGCGGCACCGCGGCGGCGTAGACGTGCGTGCGGCTGCTCTCGTCGCGGATCACCAGCCCCTTGCCGTGCATGATCTGCAGCAGCTTGAGCACGGTGGTGTAGCCACTCTCGTTCACGCCCGGCAACCCATCGTGCACCTCGCGCACGGTGCTGGGGCCGCGGTCCCACAGCACGCGCAGCAGCCGGAGCTCCCCTTCGGTCGGTAGCGGCGGAGTTCGATCCACGGTCACGCGGGGGCTCGGGTTGATCAGGATGATGGTCGGGGTGACATTCACATCCAACGTATACGAAAGCCTTCGTTAACGAAAGACTCTCCTTTCTTGAATGCCTGACGCTTTATCCATTAATGATCAGTTTATCTCAGCCTTGACGATACGAACGGCTTCGTATTAACATCTACGAAGAACGTCGTACATCGTCTCTCCACCCGGTTTTCACCGATGCGCCGAATACTTCTTGCCCTTCCGCTGCTGGTGGCCTGCGCGGCCGCGATGCCGCTCAGCGCCCAGCGCCACTCCGGCCGCCCGCTCTCGGCAGCGGCGAGGGACACGTCGGCGCTGATGGCGGCGATCCGCGCACGGGCGGCGGCGACGGGCGGCGTGGTGGGCGTGCACGTGCGCCACCTGGAGAGCGGGCGAGAGATGGGGATGAACGCGGGTGAGCCGTTCTTCATGTCCAGCGTCACCAAGCTGCCGATCTCCGTGCGCATCCTGCGCCAGGTGCGGCGCGGACGCATCCGCCTGGGCGATCGCGTCCGCATCTCGCGCGAGCAGATGGCGCCCGGCCGCAGCCCCATCCGCGACGCCAGCCCGGCCGGCGCCACGCTCACCGTGGAGCAGCTCCTGCGCGCGGCCGTCGTCAAGAGCGACAACAGCGCGAGCGACGCGCTGCTGCGCCTGGCCGGCGGGTCCGATTCGGTGAACGCGGAGCTGGCGCGAGCCGGGATCCGCGGCATCCGCGTGAGCCGCCCCTACCAGCGCTTGGGGCAGGAGGTGGGCGCCCGCATCGCCGCCGGCGACACGCGCGACAGCAGCACGCCGCGGGCGATGACGGCGCTGCTCGCCGCCCTGCACGCCGGCCGGCTGCTGGGCCCCGCCGAAACGCGCCTGCTGCTGGGGTGGATGACCCATTCCGAGAACCCGCGCAACCGCATCGTCGCCGGGCTGCCCGCGGGGACGGACGTGGCGCACAAGACCGGCACGTGGGGCCAGCCCGGCGCGCCCGGCCCGGCGGCGGTGAACGACGTGGGCATCATCACGCTCCCCGCGGGGCGCGGCCATCTCGCGATCGCCGTGTTCGTCCGCAATGCGACCGTTCCGGATTCCGCCGCCGAGGCGGCCATCGCCGCCATCGCGCGCGCCGTGTGGGAGCACGCGTCGGGTGACGGCCCGTCGACGCGGCGCATCACCCGCGAGCAGTTGGCGCGGCTGCCGTCCCGGCCCGCCACCCTCACCAGCCTCGCCCGCACCCGCATCTACGGTATGCGCCGCTGGCCGCCGCCCCTGCTCCGGTAGCGGCGCTTGACCGACCCACCGCAATCCACGGAGGCGGAAGCCCGGCCGGTCCATCCTGCCTCCCGATTCGCCCGACGACGCCCGCTCGCAAACCCGAACTCCCCACTCGCCGCAGATCGACCCGATGCGCCGAATCTCCCGCCCGCCCGCGCTCGCCGCGCTGGCGCTGGCCCTGCTCGTCCCCGCGCCTGCCCCTCTCGCGGCGCAGACGCCATCGGCCGCCGACCACGCGTCGGGCCGGCCGCGCGCCGTGGCGGTGGAGCGCACCGCGCCGATCGTGCTCGACGGCGTGCTGGGCGAGCCGGCGTGGCAGGCCGGCACGCCGGCCAAGGGGTTCCGCCAGTGGGAGCCGCGCGAGGGCGAACCCGCGTCGCAGCCCACCGAGGTGCGCTTCGCTTGGGACGCCGACGCGCTGTACGTGGGGGCGCGGATGCACGACTCGCTGGGCGCCCGCGGCGTGCGCACCCGGCTCTCGCGCCGCGACGGGATCGTGGACGGCGACAACCTGCAGCTCGTGTTCGACACCTACCACGACCACGCCGGCCGCACGGTGTTCACCGTCAACCCCTCGGGCGTGAAGGGCGACGCGGGGCAGGCGTCGCCCGGCGCCGACCCGTCGTGGGACCCGGTGTGGCAGTACGCGGCGCGCGTGGACTCGGCCGGGTGGACGGCGGAGATGCGCATCCCGTGGAGCCAGCTGCGCTTCGGGCGCGACACGGCTCAGGTGTGGGGGATGCAGCTGTGGCGCTACGTGGAGCGGCTGGACGAGACCAGCATGTGGGCGTTCTGGGGCCGTCAGGAGAGCGGCGGGCCGCCGTACTTCGGCCACCTGGAGGGGATCCGCGTGCGCCGGCGGCCGCGCGGGTGGGAGCTGATGCCCTATGCCCTGGCCCGCGCCAGCCAGGTGCGCCCCACCCAGCCCGGCAGCCCGTTCCAGCAGCCGCGCGAGCTGGGCGCGCGCATCGGCGCCGACGCGCGGATGCTGCTGGGGAGCAGCTTCACCCTGGCGGCCACCGTCCGCCCCGACTTCGGCCAGGTGGAGCAGGACCCCGCGGTGGTGAACCTGTCGGCGTTCGAAAGCTACTTCACCGAGAAGCGCCCCTTCTTCGTGGAAGGGAGCGGGCTCCTCTTCTTCGGCGGGTTCAGCTGCTACCTGTGCAGCAACGCCAGCGGGATGAACATCTACTACTCGAGGCGGATCGGCCGCGCGCCGCAGGGCTCCTTTCCCGATGGATACGAGTACAGCGACGTGCCGCGCAACGCGCGCCTGCTGGGCGCGGCGCGGCTCACCGGGCGCACACGCGCCGGGTGGCAGGTGGGCGTGCTCGAAGCCGTCACCGCCCGCGAGGCGGCGCGGGTGATGGACGTGGAGACGGGAGAGCGCGCCACCGTGCCCGTCGAGCCGCTGACCAACTACTGGCTGGGCCGCGTCCGCCGCACCTCGCACGCGGGGCGCGTGACCTGGGGCGCCATGGCCACCTCCGTCGTGCGCGATCTCGGCGGGGCGGACGACCCGCTGCGCGCGCAGCTGGCCCGGCACGCCGAGGCGCTGGGCTTCGACTGGACGCTGGTGGCGCCGGGGAACGGCTACTCGCTGATGGGCAACGTGGTGCTGGCCAACGTCGCGGGCGACTCGCTGGCCATCGCGCGCCTGCAGCGGTCGAGCGCGCGCTACTTCCAGCGGCCCGACCGCGCGGGCGGCGGCAACGGGGTGTTCTCGGACGAGTACGACACCTCGGCGCGGGGGCTGCGCGGCTTCGGCGGCTACCTGCGCGCCAGCAAGGATGGAGGAGAGTGGAAGTGGGAGGCGATGGTGAACTACCGCAGCCCCGGCTTCGAGGTGAACGACCTGGCCTTCCTGACTCGCGCCGACTACGCGTGGATGGCGGCCAACCTCCAGCGCCGGTGGACGGCGCCCGGGCGCTGGTATCGCAGCGGCGTGGTGATCGGCGGCGCGCAGCAGCAGTTCAACTTCGGCGGCGACCGCACCGACCTGCAAGTGCACGGCTACGGCGAGGCGCAGCTGAAGAACTACTGGACGGCATCGCTCTACGGCCACCTCCGCCCGGCCGCCATCGACGACCGCATGACGCGCGGCGGCGCCGCCGTCCGCCGGTCAAGCGGCTGGACGGTGGAGCCCGAGCTGTCCACCGATACCCGCCGCCCGGTCGCCTTCACCATCAGCCCGTCGCTGTCGCGCTACTCCGACCGCAGCACCATCTGGCGCGTGAGAGGATCGGTGCGCGTGAAGCCGGCGACCAGCGCCGAGCTCAGCATCGGCCCCTCGTTCACCTCGTTCAACGACATGGGCCAGTACGTCACGCAGTTCGCAGATCCGTCCGCCGTCGTCTTCCATGGCCGGCGCGCGGTGTTCGCCGAGCTGCGGCAGCGCACGCTGTCGCTCAACACGCGGCTCAGCTGGACCTTCACCCCCGCCCTGACGCTGGAGCTGTTCGCGCAGCCGTTCGTCTCGGCCGGCCGCTACACCGGCTTCCAGGAGTACGTGCGCCCCCGCGGCGGCGAGCGCGCGCTGTTCGACTCCGCGCAAATCCACGTCGCCGCGCGCGACGCATCCGGCGCGCCCACTCTCTATCGGCTGGACGTGGATCGCAACGCGGCGACGGCCGACCTCGAGTTCGACAACCCCGACTTCCGCATTCGCTCGCTGCGCGGCAACGCGGTGCTGCGGTGGGAGTACCGACCCGGCAGCACGCTCTTCCTCGTATGGCAGCAGGACCGCAGCGGCGAAGACGCGCTGGGCACCTTCGACGTCTGGCGCGACCTGAGCCAGGTGTTCCGCCAGCACCCCGACAACGTGTTCGTGGTCAAGGCCAGCTACTGGATCGGGCGATAAGATCAAAAACATTGTCTCACGCAGAGTCAGCAGAGTGAGCAGAAACAACTGCAGTTCTCTGCTGACTCCGCTGACTCTGCGTGAGCCTTTGCCGTTGTTCTTCCGCTGCTCCCTCTGGTCTTATGACGCAGCGTGTCATAGATTATGCTGCAGCGCGGCATGGCTCGCGTGAACGAGACCTGCGGATGGGAGATCGACAAAGATGGCCAAGAGAATCCTGCTCTTCACCGGCAAGGGCGGCGTGGGCAAGACCACGTGCGCGGCCGCGACGGCACTCAAGTCGGCCGAGATGGGCTACCGCACGCTGGTGCTTTCGTCCGACCCCGCGCACTCGCTGGCCGATGCGCTCGACCGGCCGCTGGGGCCCGAGCCCCAGCTGGTGGCGCCCAACCTGTGGGCGCAGGAGGTCGACCTCTACTATTCGATGAAGAAGTACTGGGGGAACATGCGCGAGCTGATGCTCACCGTGTTCCGCTGGCAGGGCGTGGACGCCGTGGCCGCCGAGGAGATGGCCGCGCTCCCGGGGATGAACGAGGGCTCGGTCCTCCTCTGGCTGGAGCAGTTCTACCACTCCGACGACTACGACGTGATCGTGGTGGACAGCGCGCCCACGGGCGAGACGCTGACGCTGCTGACTCTGCCCCAGGCCACGCAGTGGTGGGTGCAGAAGGCCTTCCCCTTCCAGAAGACGGCGATCAAGACCGCCGGCTTCGCCCTGCGCAAGACCACCGGCATCCCGCTGGACAAGGGCTACGAGGAGCTGAACCGGCTGTTCGACAAGCTGAAGAGCATCCAGGACGTGCTGGGCAACAACGACGTCACCTCCATGCGCCTGGTGGCCAACCCCGAGAAGATGGTGGTGGAAGAGGCGAAGCGTGCCTACACCTACCTGCAGCTCTACGGCTACGGCGTGGACGCGGTGATCGTCAACCGCGTGCTGCCGGAGGAAGGCACCGGCGAGGTGCTCAAGCTCTACGTGGAGGCGCAGAAGCGGCACCTGCAGGACATCGACGAGTCGTTCGCGCCGCTCCCCATCTTCCGGGTGCCCCACAGCGGCCGCGAGGTGTTCGGGCTGGAGCTGCTGCGCGAGATCGGCGAGCGCATCTACGGCGACCGCGACCCCACCGAGCTGATGTACAGCGGGCAGACCTACCGGGTCACGCAGGAGGGGAACGAATACCTGCTGGAGCTGCGTCTTCCCTTCGCCCACGACGGCGAGGTGAGCGCGCGCCACGCGGGCGACCAGCTGGTGATCCAGCTGGCCAACCAGCGCCGGAACTACCTGTTGCCCAAGTTCCTCGCGTACTATACACTTGGTGACGCCCACGTACGCAACGGCTGGCTCCGCGCGAGGTTCGCCCAGGCCGCCTGACGCGGAAGGGGGCGCACCGGGAACCATCTCCCTGCAAACCGACCCAACGAAACCACGCGGGAACAGGCATCGCTGGCCGTGCACGGGGCACGGCCGGCCGGCTCTTTCGTTCCGCGCGGTTTTTTTTCGTTTGCGCGCAGTCCCCAACGCACCCGCCCAAAGGACACTCCCGATGTTCGTCCCCAGTCTCCTGCTCAAGCAGCTCTACACCTTCGGCAGCCTCAAGAACAGCGACGACGGGGTCCAGTTCTCCATCAAGAACCGGCTGAGCGACGCCACCGTCACGGGCCTGAGGGGGATCCGCATCAATGGGCAGGAGGTGCCGCTGCACGACGTGGAGGTGCGGCTGGAGGACGAGGTGGTGCAGACGCACCAGATCACCCCCGCGCAGCCGCTGGCGTTTCCGCTCAAGCACTCGCTGCACATCGTGGCCAAGCGCGCCGCGCTGCCGCTGGGCAAGCACGACATCGAGATCGTCTTCGACGCCAAGCCGTTCGGCAAGCTCAAGCTGAACGTGCAGGACGCCATCGCCGAGGCGGTGCCCGTGGGAAAGAAGATCCCGCGCGACGCGACCGACGACTACTCGCCCGAGGCGATCCGCGCGCGGCAGACGTTCGTGGAGGAGTTCGCCGGCTCGTCGCTCGACCACGTGAAGCGCTTCTCCTTCGACCCCCACCTGCTCAAGGGGAATGTGGAGCACTTCACCGGGGTGGCGCAGGTGCCCATCGGCATCGCCGGGCCGCTCACGGTCAACGGCGAGCACGCGAAGGGTGACTTCGTCATCCCCATGGCCACCACCGAGGGGACGCTGGTGGCCAGCTACAACCGCGGCATCGCGCTGCTGAACGCCAACGGCGGGGTCAAGGTGACGGTGGTGGGCGACGCCATGCAGCGCGCCCCGGTGTTCGTGTTCGACGACGCCCGCGACGCGCGCGCCTTCATGGAGTGGGTGCAGGCGAACGCCGCGAAGATCGCCGAAGAGGCCGAGGCCACCAGCAGCGTGGCCAAGCTCAAGTACGTGGACCACTACCTGTCCAACAAGTTCGTCTTCCTCCGCTTCAACTACCACACGGGCGACGCGGCGGGGCAGAACATGGTGGGGCGCGCCACCTTCGCGGCCTGCTCGTGGATCCTCGACCAGTACCCCGGGGTGCGCCACTTCTACCTCGAGAGCAACTTCGCCACCGACAAGAAGGCGTCGCAGATCAACATCATGCGCACGCGCGGCAAGCGGGTGACGGCCGAGGCGGTGATCAAGCGCGACACGCTGATCCAGCGGATGCGGGTGGAGCCCGAGAGCCTGGTGTACCACCACGGCGTGGCCAACATCGGCTCCATCCTGTCGGGCGCCAACAACAACGGCGCGCACTCGGCCAACGCCATCACCGCCATCTTCATCGCCACCGGCCAGGACGTGGCGAACGTAGCCGAGAGCAGCGCCGGCGTGATGTACTGCGAGCTCACCCCCGAGCGCGACCTCTACATCTCCATCACCATCCCCTCGCTGATCGTGGCCACGCACGGCGGCGGCACGGGGCTGCCCACGCAGCGCGAGTGCCTGGCGGCGATGGGGTGCGTGGGACGCGGCACGGTGAACAAGTTCGCCGAGATCGTGGCCGGAGTCGTCCTGGCCGGCGAGCTCTCCCTCGGCTCCGCCATCAGCTCGAGCGACTGGGTGAGCAGCCACGAGCAGTACGGACGGAACCGATAGTGCTGAGTGCCGGGTGCTGAGTGCTGAGAAACACCGTGGCGGAGCCGATCGCCCGGCCGCGGTGTACTCGTCCCGAGCCGTTGAAGTCCGCGAAGGCGGACTGTGTGCCGTTGTAGCGGCGAGTTTACTCGCATATTCCCACGCACGGGCCGGTTTGCCCGCATACTCGCCGCACGGGAACCGCGTCTGGCACGCCTGTCCGCCACGCGGGAACCATGTCCGGCACGCCTGTCCGCCGCACGGGAAACACGTCCGGCACGCTGTCCGCCACGCGGAACCCGTCCGGCCACCGCGTCTTGGGTCGCAGGTTTTCCTCGCAGACGCGCCGCGGTTACGTCTGGCCGTACCACATCGCCCGTTGGACACGCTTCCACGCGCCCCGAGAGACTTCCGCATGTACAACCCCACCACGATCCTCGCCCTCGTCGAGCAGGGCCTGCCGCGCAACACCACCGGCACCACGGTCGCCACCAAGCGCGACGGCCAGTGGGTGGAGATGCCGCGGCCCGAGTTCGAGCGGCAGGTGGAGCTGTTCGCCTACGGGCTGCACGCGCTGGGGGTGCGCCGCGGCGACAAGGTGGCGCTGCACGCCGAGAACAGCGCCGAGTGGCTGATCGCCGACCAGGCCATCCTCTCGCTGGGCGCGGTGAACGTGCCGATCTACACCACCCAGCCGGCCGACCAGATCGAGTACATCGTGGAGAACTCCGAGGCGGTGGCCTACATCGTCTCGACGCCCAAGCTGCACGCGCCCGTTGCCGACGTGCTGAAGCGCGCCGCCGGCCTCCAGGCGGTCATCGGCGTTCGCGGCTCGTTCGCCGACGGGATGCTCACGTGGGAGGAGGTGCTGAAGCGCGGGGAAGCGGCGAAGACCGCCGACCCGGGCTGGTTCCGCATGTCGCGCGAGCAGGTGCGGCCCGAAGATCTCGCGACGCTGATCTACACCTCGGGGACCACCGGCACGCCCAAGGGGGTGATGCTCACGCACTGGAACCTCGCCAGCAACGTCCTCTCCTCCATCGAGCGGATGCCGTGGGACATCGAGGGCGACCGCGGGCACAAGATCCTGTCGTACCTGCCGCTGTCGCACGTGTTCGAGCGGATGCTGGCGTACCTGTACCTGAACGTGGGCTATCCCGTCTGGTTCGTGGAGAACTTCGAGGAGATGCTGAAGGACCTGGCGTTCGTGAAGCCGGTGCACTTCTCCAGCGTCCCGCGGCTGCTGGAGAAGGTGCACGCCGCCATCCACGCCAAGAGCGCCACGCTCAGTGGCGCGCAGAAGCGGATCTTCGACTGGGGGATCGGCCTCGCCGACCGCTTCGACGTGGAGCGGCCGCTGGGCTTCGGCGAGCGCATCCAGTATTCGCTGGCCGACGCGCTGGTGTTCAAGAAGGTGCGCGCGCTCTTCGGCGGCAACCTCAAGGCCATCACCAGCGGCGGCGCTGCGCTGGGCAAGGAGGTGATGAACTTCATGAACGCCGTGGGCGTGTTCTGCGGCCAGGGCTACGGGCTGAGCGAAACCTCGCCCGTGATCGCCGTCTACACCAAGGGGCACCTGCGCGCGGGCTCCGTGGGCGAGCCCATCACCGGCGTTGACATCCGCATCGAGTCGGACGGCGAGATCCTGGTGCGCGGGCCCAACGTGATGCAGGGCTACTTCAAGATGCCCGAGGCCACCGCCGAGGTGCTGACCGAGGACGGGTGGTTCAAGACGGGCGACGTGGGGCACATCGACAGCGATGGCTGCCTCTTCATCACCGACCGCAAGAAGGAGATGATGAAGCTGTCCACGGGCAAGTACATCGCTCCGCAGCCCATCGAGCGCCGCCTGGCCGCCTCGAAGTACATCGAGCAGTGCGTGGTGATCGGCAACAGCCGGCAGTTCTGCAGCGCGCTGATCGTGCTGGACGCGGTGGCGATCGGCAACTGGTTCAAGGAGACGGGGGCGCAGGCGCCGGCCGACTTGGCGGGCAGCCCCGCCGTGCGCGAGCTGATCCAGCGCGAGGTGGACGCGGTGAACGCCGAGCTGCCGCACTGGGAGCAGGTGAAGAAGTTCGCGCTGGTGACCCACCCCTGGAGCATCGAGACGGGTGAGCTGACGCCCACGCTCAAGATCAAGCGCCGGGTGATCAACGAGCGCCACGCCCACGACATCCAGACGCTCTACGCCTGAGGCCCGTGCGGAGCAACGAGGCCCCCATCCCCACCGCCCCGCCGGGCGGCGGCGGCGAAAGCGAGCCGCGCGGGCGCACCCCGCGCGCCGCCCCCGCCGAGCCGCACCTGGAGCTGTTCGGCAGCGAGCCGCGTCCCGCACCCCCCGTGGATGCCGGGCCGCGGCTCGGCGCGTTCCCGGAGCCCTCCGCCCCCGCCGGCGCTGATGCGTCAACCGACGATGCATCCACGGACCCGATCTCACCGGGCGCCGTCTCGATGAACGCTCAGTCGGACGCCCTGTCGACGGATCCCATGTCTACGGTCGACCCGTCGACGGGCGGTGCGTCGGCGGACGACGAGGCCACGTACGAAAACCCGTCTATCCTCCGCTTCACCGCCGGCCCCGGCGAGACAACCGCCGAGCCTCCCGCTCCACCGCTCATCGACGCCCCGTCCATCAACGCGCCGTCCATCGACGCGACGGCCGAGGCGCACGATCCGACGCCGACGCGCGATGCCATCCGGCCGCCACGCCAGCGCCGGGCTCGCGCAGCGGCCAAGGAATCCGGCAGGGACTCGGCCGGGGACGCGGTGAAGGACGCGGAGCACACGGTGGAGGCGTTCGACGCGCCCCTCCGCGATCCGATCGCCCCGTCGTCGGCCGAGCCTGGGCGGCACGCGACCGTCGAGGAGGTCGAGCGCACGGTGGAGGCATACGAGCCGCCGCGGCGCGCGCCCAGCGTCGACGCCACGCTGCTGGAGCCCGTCGCCATCGTCCGCGCGCGCGAGACGCCGGCCGAGGAGCGGGCGGCGGATCCGGCGCCCGAGCCGCCGCCCGCGGCCGCGCCCCCGCCGCCGGCCGCCGACACGACGCACGTGCCGGCGCCCTCGCGGCCGTTCCTGTTCGACCCGCTGCGCCCGTACCGTGGCGTGGTCCGGCGCTTCTTCGTGGTCTATCGCCACGTGCTGGGGCTGCTGGCGGGCGGCGTGGTCTCCTACGTGCGCGGCCTGCCGCGCGAGCGGCGGCACGGGCTGCACTCGTGGTTCCCGCGGCTCACCGCGTCGGTGGTGTGGCCCTTCCTGGACAAGGAGATCCGCCGGCTCCCCTTCCCGCAGCAGCTGCGGCGGCGGCTGGAGATCCTGGGGCCCACGTACATCAAGCTGGGCCAGATCATGGCCATCCGCGAAGACCTGCTCCCGCGCGACATCACGCGCGAGCTGCAGAACCTCTTCGACCGGCTGCCGGCCATCCCCTTCATCCAGCTGCGAGAGATCATCGAGCGCGGGCTGGAGCGCCCGCTGGAGGCGAGCTTCCGCAGCGTGAGCGAAACGCCGCTGGGCTCGGCCTCCATCGCCCAAGCGCACCTGGCCGAGACGCTGGAGGGCGAGCGGGTGGTGGTGAAGGTGATCAAGCCCGGCGTGGCCGAGATGATCGAGAGCGACCTGACGCTGCTGGGGATGGTGGGCGGCTTCCTGCAGTGGGTGATCCCCCGCTACCAGCCGCGCCAGATCGCCGCCGAGTTCAGCGCCTACACGCGCAAGGAGGTGGACTACACCTTCGAGGCCGACAACGCGGAGACCTTCGCGGCCAACTTCCGCGACATCCCCGACGTGGTCTTCCCGCGCATCCATCGCCACCTCAGCTCGCGCGAGGTGCTCACGATGGAGTTCATGGACGGCTTCAAGCCCGGCTCGCCCGCGACCTTCGACCTGCCGGAGGAAGACCGGGCGCGCGTGGTGGACCTGGGCGCCGCGTCCATCATCCGCATGCTGTACCGCGACGGCTTCTTCCACGCCGACCTGCACGCCGGCAACCTGATGATCCTGCCGGGCAGGCGCGTGCGCGTGGCCTTCATCGACCTGGGGATGGTGGGCCGCTTCGAGGAGCGCACCCGCCGGCAGATGCTGTACTACTTCCACGCGCTGGTGACCGGCGACGTGGAGGGTTCCACCCGCTACCTGGTGGACATGGCCACGGTGGGCAAGGGCGGCGACCCCAACGGCTTCCGCCGCGCCGTGGCCGACCTGTCGCGCCGCTTCGTGACCCACGCCGCGCGCGGCGAGATCTCCATCGCGCAGCTCATCCTCGAATCCGTGGGCCTGGGCGGCCGCTACCGCGTCTTCTTCCCCGTGGAGATGACGCTGATGGTGAAGGCGCTAGTGACGTTCGAGGGGGTGGGCCGCCTCCTCGACCCGCAGCTGGACGTGGCCGGCGTGTCGCAGAAGCACGTGTCCAGGATCTTCCAGCAGCAGTTCGACCCGCGCCTGCTGGTGAAGCAGATGCTGCGCGGCAGCCCCGAGATGGTGGACCTGGCCATCCGCCTGCCGCAGCTGCTGTCGGCCGGCTTCAAGTTCGCCGACGAGCACCTGAACAGCCCGCCGCAGAACCCGCTCAGCGGCATCAAGGGGAGCATCCTGGCGGCCGCGTGCATCATCGGCGGCGTGCTGGCGGCCATCCAGCATGCGTCGCCGCTGCTGTGGGGCGGGATGTTCGTGCTGGCCGTGGTCCTCTCGCTGTTCGGCAAATGAGCGGCGAGCAAGCCTCCGCCCCCGTCCCGGGCCCGCTGCGAATCGACCTGGAGCTGGACCCCGCCGACCTGGAGCAGCTGTGGGAGCGGGTGGACAGCGAGCAGGACGAGATCCCCGTCGTCCACGCCGTTCCCGAGCTCCCAGCCGAGGGCGGGACGGCGGTTCCGCACGACCCGATCGACTGGGAGTACATCGAGTCGCTGAACCGCGGCTTCCTGGGCGAGATCGTGGACCACTACTTCCGCGGCGAGGCGCACGGGCTGGCCACGCTGCCGGTGGAGGGGCCGGTGATCATCGCCCCCAACCACAGCGGCAACGCCTTCCCTCACGACGCGGTGGTGCTCGACGCACTGCTCTGGCGGCACTTCGGGCTGTCCAAGGCGGCTAAGTGCCGCTCGGTGTACACGCCGCAGCTGGCGGCGGTGTGGTGGATGCGGCCGTACGGACTGGACAACTTCTGGCGCCGCGGCGGCGGCGTGGACATGACCTTCGGCAACTACGACGCGCTGCTGCGGCGCGGCGACAAGGTGGTGTACTATCCCGAGGGGGTGCCGGGGATCGGCAAGGGGTTCCTCAAGCGCTACCAGCTGCAGCACTTCCACAGCAGCTTCGTGGTGCTGGCGGCCAAGCACGACGCGCCGGTGTACCCCGTGAGCGTGGTGAACGCCGAGTGGGTGAACCCCACCAGCGTGACCTTCGAGTGGCTGAACGCGTTCTTCCGCAAGACGGTGGGGCTGCCGTTCTTTCCCATTCCCACCGTGTTCGCGGCGGCGCTCTTCCCGTTCGTCTTCTACCTGGCGTTTCCCTGCCGCATGGTGTTCGTGGTGGGCGAGCCGGTGGACGTGCGTGCCCTGCTGCGCGAGGAGGGCGACGACGACCCCCAGCACCCCGACCGCGACGCCGTGCTGCGCGTGGCCGAGCGCATCCGCCGCATCTCGCAGCAGCGGCTGGACGGCGCCGTGGCCCAGCACGGCGAGAAGCCCTACGACGTGCGCGGCCTGTGGGCCTCCATGCGCAAGCTCAAGGGCCGCATCTGGAGCCGCACGCCCTTCGGCTGGCCCTACGCCTACCTGCGTCACGAGCGCGACCGCCAGCGCCCTCCCGCGCGCGGCCGGCTGCACGCCTTCCTGCGCGACTGGGACATCCTGTTCTACTACCTGCCGCTGGGGTGGATCGGGATCGCGCTGGCCCGCATCCTCCGCAAGCCGCCGTGCGGCTACCGCGGCCTGAGCGCCCGCCAGCGCACCGAGCGCGAAGGCACCTTCCGCTGGACGCTGGACACGCGCCCGCTCCCCCCGCGCTCGGCCCTCTCCGACGAGCCCCGCCCCGAGCTCGCCGCCTCCGGCGACTGAGCGGGCTGCTCGACGGACGTAGACGCACACGGCCGCCGCCCGTCGAGATCAGGGTCGGCGGCCGCTTGTTTTTCGCCACGTCCGCACGCGCCAGGGCCGATCGCGTTCTCCAACGTGGACACCGGCCGAACCCAAGCCCGCCATCCATTCCGGAACTTCGCTCCCCGTAAAGCGATACACGATCTGGCACCAGTCCTCGCCGGTGATCACGATGCGCGTGATCGCGGCCAGCCGAAAACATGGACTTGCACTGTCTAGTTTGGTAGATTCAAGGCAGGTTCTCCGATTACCTGATCGGAGAAGAAGCGGAACGGGCGGCTATGATGCTCTGTGACACGGCGCCGTTGATTGCCATGATCGACCGCGCGCTGGAGACGGTTCACACAGAGGTGACGAGATGAGCAAGAGCGTAGACCTTCCCGACGATGTGTACGCGCGGATCGAGGAAACCGCCGTTGCGAGCGGCAGCACGGTCGTGGAAGCGATCGCCAAGCGGTTTCCCCAGCCTGCTCCACCGCTAGCCGCGAATGGAAACGGTGAACCGCCGCGCACGCTGGCTGACATGATGGAAGGCTTGGTTGGAGTCATTGCGGGCGACGGCCCCACGGATCTCGCTGAAAACCATTCGAAGTACTTCGGGGAATACGTGGAAGAGAAGCACCGGACGGGCCGGCTGTGATCCTCTGCGACACGGGCCCGATGGTGGCTCTCGTCGACCGGAACGACCAAAGCCATGCGAAATGCGCGGCCGCGGTTCGCCTCCTCCCGGCTCAGCCTCTTACGACGACGTGGCCGTGCGTTACCGAAGCCATGTACCTGCTCCATCGTTCGAGCGGATACCGGGCTCAGGAGAACTTGTGGGCTTTGCTGGACCGGGGGGTATTTGGTCTTCATCTCCCGGGGAACGGCGAAGCAGACCGGATGCGCCTCCTGATGCGCCAGTACCATGATGCGCCCATGGATTTCGCCGATGCCTCGCTGATCGCAGCCGCCGAGACCCTTCGCGCGGACCGCATCTTCACACTCGACCGACACTTTCGCACCTACCGCACGGCTGCCGGCCATCTGGAGGTCGTGCCCTGATCCCGACGATCGTCTGGAGCTGACGGTGGTATGCGCCAGCAGACGAAGCCCCGGCCGCACGCGCGGCCGGGGCTTCGTCGTTCTCTCTGCCATTCCCGCGCTACGCCGCGCTGCGCTCGATGCGGTCCAGCACGTCACCCAGGCGGTCGAGGGCGCCGCGGATCTCGCCGGTCACGCCGCGGCTGGGGGGGCGGGCGTCGAACTCATCCTCGGCGAAGAGGACGCGGCGGGGGTCGTCCAGCACCTCGTGGCGCAAGCGCATGCCGCGGCGCTCCAGCTTGGCGCCGATCTCGCCGGCGTGCTCGCGCAGGTGGCGCAGCGTGCTGGCGTAGGCGTGCTCGCACACCTCGCGGCGGTTGTTGAACGAGAAGATGTTGGAGAAGAACATCCGGTGGTCCGACAGGTCGGGCTCCACCAGGATCACGTCGGCGCTTGGATACGTGTGCGCGTAGCTGCGGAACCCCGTGCCCATCCGCGAGTGGATGGCCGTGCGAAAGGTCTGCGAGAGCACCGCCGGCAGCCCGTAGTCGCTCAGGCTGCGCGCCCGCTTTCCATCCCCCGTCCGCCCGTTGCGGCCGTCCACGCCCCCGCTGGCGTCGCTCGACCCACCACCGTTCGCCCCGCCGCCGTTCGCGGCGTGGCCGTCGCCCTGTCCGTTCGCGGCGCGGTTGACGTCCACCGGCACGATCGGGTTCACGCAGAAGAGAAGGTCGGCGCCCTCGTCCAGCGCCACGCTGGCGTTCAGCGTGCGCCGGGCCACGCCGTCGATGTACTGCTCGCCGTCGATGGTCACCGGGCAGTAGAAGCCGGGGAGCGACAGGCTGGCCTGCACCGCGCGGCTGATGGGCACGTGCTCGTAGCCAGGCCCGCCGAACGTCACCAGCTCGCTGGTGTCCAGCTTCACCGCCACCACGCGCAGGTCGCCGCGCAGCCTGCGGAAGTCGTTGGTGCGCCCCTCGGCGCTGAAGACGCGGGCCAGGTAGCGCTGCATGGGCGTGCTGTCGAACAGCCCCACGGGCGCCAGCGCGCCCAGCTCCAGCAGCGACCCGATCACCGACATGTCCAGCGGGTTGCGGATGCGCCGCTTCACCCAGCCGCCCAGCAGGCCGGGGATCTTGGCCACGCGGCGGGCATACTCGCCCAGCGCCGGGGTGAAGAGGATGTTGGGGTCGAGGTCGAGCCCGCCGCCGGCGCGCGACAGGATCGCGCGCGACAGGGTGCGCGGCGCGACGCCGTTGGCCAGCAGCGAGGTGATCACCGCGCCCGAGCTCACCCCCACGTACACGTCGGCGCGGGTGAAGTCGAGGCCGGCGATGGCGTCCTCGAGCGCGCACAGCACGCCCACCTCGTAGAACCCGCCCTCCAGCACCCCGCCGGCCAGGGCCAGGCCCAGCTTCATCCCGCCGGCGGCGCCGGCGCCCTCATCGGTGTGGCTCATGTGTTTCGGTTACACCCGGGCAAGGAAAAGGGTGCGGGGGCGCGGAAACACCTCCCGCGCGCCCGCACCCCGGCGAACTTCCCGCAGACCCCCGTGCTCCCGGCTCAGGCGCCGTACAGCACGGTGTTCTGCACCGAGCCGTCCTCGCGGTGGAGCACCAGCTCGCAGGGGCGGTTGTCGGCGCACAGCAGGCGGGCGGCCTCCAGCGCCTCGGCCTCGGAGCCGTGCACGCTCACCGGCACCGACACCCCGCTCCGCTCCACCGCCCACTCGCCGCCGCGGAAGGTCACCGAGAAGGTGGTGCCGTGGCTGCGCTCGAGCTTGGCGATCAGCAGGTTCACGCGCTCGGTGAGCCCCTCCACCTGCGTGGACAGCGTCTGCACCTCGCCGCGGGTGGGCACGCCCAGCTTGCGCAGCGCGTCGACCATCGGGTCCACCACGGCGGTCTCCACCTTCTCCACCGCGGCCTCGCGGCGCGCGTCCACGTCGATCTTCAGCTCGCCGATGGCGGCCTTGCCGCGCAGCTCCATGGTCTCGCCGCGGGCGACCAGCGTCTCGCCCTGCTTCACCAGCGAGTCGTACAGCGCGCTCCCCTGCTCCTCCACGGTGGCCAGGGCGCCCAGGCCGGCCAGCCACACGTCGCGGCCGGCGGTGCTCACGCCGTCCACGATCTCCCGGGGCAGCTTCACCACGCGGTCGGCCACGCTCTTCGGCAGCTCGCCCAGGCGGGCGAAGCTGGTGTTGCGGCTCTTGGTCTCGGTGCTCATCGTTTGCCGTCTCCCGTCAGTCAGGTTAGGTGCTGCGTTCGGTCCCCCAGAAAACCCGCTCGGCCGCCATCAAGGCTGAGGCCGCTTCTGCTCGTCCTGCTCCTCCAGCACGCGGTTGAGCGTGGCCTCCAGCTGGGCCAGCTGCTCGCGGAGCTGCTTCAGCTCCTGCGTCTGCGGGCCCTGCAGCACCCGCGTGATGCGCCCCAGCGAGCCCTCTACCAGCTCCTCCACGCCGTGCCGGATCTGCCCCACCCCGCCCTCGATCACCCGTCCGCCACGCCGCAGCAGGTCGTGCAGCAGCTCGGTGGGAAGCACGCTCTTGCCGCGCTTCCCCTCGTCCAGCACGATCTGGGTGAGCGTCTGGGCGGTGATGTCCTCGCCCGTCACGTTGTCCACCACCTCCACCGTGGCCCCGCCGCGGATGAGGGCGGCGACCTGGTCGAGCGACACGTACTCGCTCGCCTCCACGTCGTAGAGCTTCCGGTTTCCGTACCGCTTGATTACGCGTGCCATTGGCCTCGTCTCCCCGTCCGGTGCGCTGCGCTGAGGATAGCATAACGCGCTGCGTCATGGCGGTCAAGGGTTTCGTGACGCACCGCGTCTATCCACTTGGACTCGAATGTCGTAACGGCTGAACCGCAAACGGCTTGGGGCGTGTCCCTCCGCTGCGCTCCGGGCCGGGCTGCGCGCGCGGTAGGGCACGATACCGCCGTGCCCAACCGCGCCGGGCCCACGCCGGCCCGCCCCGGCACCATCTCGTCCGACAGGACGGTGCGGGCGGGCCGCCGCGTTCCCGGCCCTCCGGGCGCGCATCCCTCACGCATCTCGCGCGTCCGCGCAACGTGACGCATGCGAAACACACCCTCGCGGTCCGTCCCATCCGTCGACCGAGGACGATCCTGCGATCGGCGGCGAGGATCGGCGAGGGCGGCGGATCTCCTCGCGACCCTCCGCCGCAGTCGTCCACCATAGACAGCCGCCAGACGCGTCAGCCGCAGTCCTCGGCCGCCGGATCTCCCGTGCGCGACGCCCCACGACGGGCGGTGCCGGATGTCCGGCAGCGGCCCGCACTTCCCCACCCCCGCACCCACCACGCATATTCCGCCTGTCGCAATCGTGGCCCCAGAGGCACGCCCGCCAATCCGTCCCGAAATCCCTCATCCTGGAACCCATGCGCAACCCGCCGTTCTCCCCGCGCGTTCTCCCGTTCCTGGCCCTGGCACTTGCCGGCGCCGGGTGCGCCGGCCCGGCCTCGCTCCCCACGCCGCGGGCCGCCACGCCTGCCCCGGCCTCGGCCGATCCGCTCACGCGCATCGAGGATGTGCGGGCGGAGGAATACGCACTTTCGGCCGACAGCATGGAGGGGCGCTTCACCGGCACGCCGGGGATGGAGCGCGCCGCGCGCTACCTGGCCGGCCGCTTCCGCGAGCTGGGCCTGCGCCCGGCGGGCGACGACGGCTACTACCAGCACCTCCCGCTGGCGTGGGACGAGCGCGGCGGGCACCGCGTCCCCCGGCTGCTGAACGCCTGGGCCGACACGGCGGGCGTCGCGGCGGACCGGCGCGGGCGCGGCACCAACGTGGCCGCCATCCTCCCCGGCGCCGACCCGGCACTGCGCGGCCAGGTAGTGCTGATCGACGCGCACTACGACCACCTGGGCACCACCACGGTTGGCGTCTGCGAGGCGCAGGGCGACGACACCGTGTGCAACGGCGCCGACGACGACGCGTCGGGGGTGGTGGCGGTGCTCGAGATCGCGCGGGCGCTGTCGCGCGGCCCGGCGCCCAGGCGCACCGTGGTCTTCCTGCTGACCACGGGCGAGGAGGTGGGGCTGCTGGGCACCCGCTGGTACGTGCAGCACCCCGTGCTCCCGCTCGACAGCATGGTGGCGAACCTCGAGATCGAGATGATCGGCCGCCCCGACTCGCTGGCGGGCGGCGCCGGCAAGGCGTGGCTCACCGGGTACAGCCGTTCCACGATGGGGCAGATGCTGGCCGCGGCCGCCATCCCGATCGTGAACGACCCGCGCCCCGACCAGAACTTCTTCGAGCGCAGCGACAACATCGCCTTCGCGCGGCGCGGGATCCCGGCGCACACGCTCTCCACCTTCAACCTGCACGGCGACTACCACACCGCCAACGACGAGGCCGACCGCGTGGACTACGCGCACATGACCGACGTGATCCGCGCCGCCGTGCGCGCCGCGCGCCTGCTGGCCGACGGCCCGGCGCCGCGCTGGAACCCCGGCGGCCAGCCGCAGGCCGGGCGGTGACCGGCACGCAGCACGCGGACGGCCCGCCCGCGCCCGCCGTGGAGCTGGCCGGCTTCAGCAAGCACTATGGCAGCCGCCTGGCGGTGGACGCGCTCACCTTCGCGGTGCCGCCGGGCGAGATCGTGGGGCTGGTGGGCCCCAACGGCGCGGGGAAGACCACCACGCTGCGCGCCATGGCGGGGATCCACGCCCCCAGCGCCGGCACCGTGCGCGTGGCGGGCTTCGACGTGGTGCGCCAGCCGGTGGAGGCCAAGCGCCGCCTGGCGCTGGTGCCCGACGAGCCGTCGCTGTTCGCGTCGCTCACCGTGTGGGAGCACCTGGAGTTCACCGCGCGCATCTACGGCCTGCGCGGCTGGGAGCCCGCCGCCGCCGCGCTGCTGGCCGAGATGGAGCTGGACGAGCGCCGCCAGTCGCTGGGCGACGAGCTGTCGCGCGGGATGCGGCAGAAGGTGGCGGTGGCCTGCGCGCTCCTGCACGACCCCGCGGTGCTCCTCTTCGACGAGCCGCTCACCGGGCTCGACCCGCGCGGCATCCGCACGCTCTACGAGGCCATCCGCCGCCGCGCCGCGGCCGGCGCCGCCGTGATCCTCTCGTCGCACCTGCTGGGGCAGATCGAGGGGCTGTGCACCGGCTTCGCGGTAATGCGCCAGGGCCGCCTCCTGTTCGCCGGCTCGCGCGACGAGATGCGGGCGCGCTACGCCGGCGCGGGCACCACGCTGGAGGAGATCTTCTTCCACCTGACCGAAGAGGCGCCGCACCCCGCGGCGGCGGGGGTGCCGTGAACCCGGGGCTGCTCTTGCTGGCGTTGCGGCTGGCGCGCGGCCGCGTGCGCCTGCTGGCGCGGCGGCTGCGCACGGTGCGCGGCGCGGTGGGGGTGGGAGGCACCGCGCTCTTCCTGCTGCTGGTGGCGGGGCTGCAGATCTGGACCACCACCAGCCCCGCGATGGCCACGGCGCCGCCGGCGCCCGACACCCTGCGCGCCACGGTGCCGGCCATGGTGGTGGTGCTCACGCTGCTGGCGGCCATCAGCGAGCGCGGGCTCTACTTCTCCCCGGCCGAGACCGGCTTCCTCTTTCCCGCACCTGTGAGCCGGCGCCAGCTGCTGGTGTACAACCTGGTCACGCGGCTGGGGGTGCAGGTGCTGTCGGCGCTGTGGGTGGCGGTGTTCACGCTGCGCTACGCGCCGCACGTGGCATCGGGGCTGGCCGGGGTGGTGCTGGGCTTCGTGTTCATCTACGTGGCGGCGCAGGCGCTGGCGCTGGGCACCACCGCGGTGGAGGCGTACTTCTCGCCGCTGGTGCGCGGCGTGGTGCGCGCGGGCGCCATCGGCGGGCTGCTGCTGGTGGCGGTCTCGGCCGCGGCGCGGGCGGCGCCGGGGAGCGGGCCGGGCGGGCGCATGCGCGCCGTGCTCGACGCCCCCGCCGTGCGCGCGGTCTCGGTCGTCGCCCGGCCGGTGGCCGAGCTGTTCGCGGCCACCACGGCGCGGGGTGCGCTGCTGTGGGGCGCGGCGTCGCTGGCGGCGATCGGCGTGGGGGTGGGGCTGGTGCTGAGCTTCGACGTGGCGTTCACCGAGCGCTCGCTGGCGGTGGGGCAGCGGGTGCAGGCGCGGCTGCGGCGGCTGCGCTCGGCCGCGCCGGCGGCGGGTGACGAGGCGGCGCCCGCCACCTCGCCGCGCTTCCGGGTCTCAGCGCCGCGGCGGCTGCTGCCGGGGCGGGCGGGCGCGCTGGCGTGGCGGCAGCTCACCGAGCTGGTGCGGACGCCGCGCGCCATGCTCACCCCGCTGATCGTGGGCGGCGCCTGGGTGGTGGCCATGTTCGGCGGTGCGAAGGCGGCGGCGGGCGACCCCATCGCGCTGCAGGCCACGGTGATCAGCAGCGGGCTGATCCTGCCGATCGTCTTCGGCAACCCGCTCCCGTTCGACTTCCGCCGCGACCTCGACCGCATCGCCTTCCTGCGCTCGCTGCCGCTGTCGCCGTGGGCGGTGGCGGCGGGGCAGGTGTTCCCGGCGGCGCTGAGCTTCGCGGTGTTCGAGATGCTGGTGCTGCTGGCCACCGCGGCGCTCACGCACGTGGTGCCGGCGTGGTGGGTGGCCGTGGCGGGGCTGCTGGTTCTGCCGGTCTCCTGGGCCGCGGCGGCGGTGGAGAACCTGATGTTCCTGCTGATGCCCTACCGCGTAGGAAGCGATGGGCGCGCGGGCGCGCAGTTCCTGGGCAAGGCGTTGCTGCTGATGGTGCTGAAGCTGGTCACGCTGGCGCTGCTGGGCGCGGCGGGCGGGGCGGCGTGGATGGCCGTGCGCTGGCTGACCGACGCGCCGTGGGCCGCGGTTCTGGCCGCGTCGCTGGCGATGGCGCTGCCGTGCGTTCCGCTCACCTGGCTCGTGGGCCGCGCCTTTGTGCGCTTCGACTTCACGCACGACGCGTCGGCGGCGTGAGGGCTGCGTCGGTCGAGCAACGGGGCTGACTTGAGCTGCCAATTCGCGTCCGAACAACAACGGGGTTTCACACGGAGTCAGCGGAGTTAGCGGAGTTCACGGACGAACACCCGGCGGCTCCGCTCACTCCGTTGACACCGCTGACTCCGTGTGAAACGCCGTCCCTTGGCCTGCAAACGGGAGAAAGATGATGAGCGAGCTGGCGGGTGGGCGCTGCGAGCCGTGCCGGAAAGGCGCGCCGCAGGTGACGGAGGAAGAAGCGGCCGAGCTGCTGCGGCAGGTGCCGGAGTGGGCGATCATCACGGTTGATGGGGAAAATCGGCTGGAGCGCGTATTCTCGTTCCCCGACTTCGCGGCGGCGATGGCGTTCTCGGTGCGCATCGGCGAGATCGCCGAGCAGGAGGGGCATCACCCCGCGCTGCTGACGGAGTGGGGCCGGGTGACGGTGGGGTGGTGGACGCACAAGATCGGCGGCTTGCACCGCAACGACTTCGTCATGGCCGCGAAGACCGACGCGGCGTTCCACGAGATCAGCGCCGGCTCCACCCCTTGACCTGCAACCGCATGAACACGGAGCAGCGGAGATAAGCGGAGGGAACGGAGGACTGCACGATCATCCTCCGCTACCTCCGCGCTCTCCGCTGCTCCGCGTTCACGCCGTTGAGGTGATTGGCGGTCGGATGGAGATCGGCGTTGACGGGGCTGAAACTTCCTCGCGAGGGCCCGCGTAGAGGCAGACGGCCGGCGAACTCCGCCTCTTTCGGCAGTCGATCAATCAACCACCCGGAGCACGAACGATGGGCGAGAACAACAACAACGTCGAGACGATCCTCAAGTGGATCGTGCTGGTGATCCTGGCCGTGGTGGCCATGAAGATCGTGTTCAGCGTCTTCGCCATCGCGTGGCTCGCGGGCGGGTTCCTGCTCACCAAGGTGCTGCCGCTGGTGGTGCTGGTGTGGCTGGTGCTCAAGGCCGTGGAGTGGATGAAGGGCCGCAACGGCGGCACGCCAGCCGACATGAACAGCTAAGAGCCGGTTCACGCCGGCCCGCGGCGAGGGCGCCCCACACGTCTGGGGCGCCCTCGCCGTCGCGTCTGGAGGATTCTCGCGGCGGAGGTGGATCGGGCGGGTGATCCCTGTGTCTCTCGCGAATGATCCCGTTTGTCTCTCGCGGATGATCCCGATCCCGGTCTTCTCTCGCGAATATGCGACTGAAGTCGCGGCTACAAGGGCACGCAGTCCGCCTTCGCGGACTTCAACGGCACACGATCTCACCGCACTCAGCACCCAGCACTCAGCACTTCCCGGCCACCTTCCCGACGCACTCCCGCACCCGCGCACTCGCGCACCTGTTGACCGCACTCTCCCGCACGCGACCGCGTCCGGCCCCACCCTTGCAGCGCCATCGCTCAACCTGTTGTAAAAACACCGATTAGCCACCAGGGGCGGAACGATGATCGAGCGGACCGGCGACACTCCCGCGACTCCCGAAGCGCCGGAGGAACCGGGAGAAGCGGTTCGGCCGGACGACCTTCGGCCCGATCAGGCTCCGGCGCCCACGCCCGGGCAGGCGCTGGCTCCCGCGGCGGGGCAGGCGTTGACGCCCCCGTCGGCGCAGCAGCCGCGGCGCAGCCTGCTGGGGCGGCTGATGCGGCGCAACCGGCTGCTCACCGACCGCGAGGCCGAGCTGCGCGCCCGCGAGGCCGAGCTGCTCGACCGCATGTCGGTGGCGCTCGAGCGCTTTGGGCCCGAGGCCCAGCAGAGCGACGACCTGCGCCACTTCCGCGAGGCGCGCGAGTCGCTCGCGGGGCTGTTCCTGCTGGTGATCGCCGGCGAGTTCAACTCGGGCAAGTCCAGCTTCATCAACGCGCTGCTGGGTGAGCGCGTGCTTCCCGAGGGTGTGACGCCCACGACGGACCGCATCAACCTGCTGCGCCACGGCCCGCAGGTGACCGAGACGATGCTGGAGGCGTACCTGCTGGAGCGCACGCACCCCGCCACCCTCCTGGCCGACCTCAACATCGTGGACACGCCGGGCACCAACGCCGTCATCCGCGAGCACGAGGAGCTCACGCGCGACTTCGTTCCCCGCAGCGACCTGGTGCTGTTCGTGACCAGCGCCGACCGCCCGTTCACCGAGAGCGAGCGGGTGTTCCTGGAGCAGATCCGGGCCTGGGGGAAGAAGGTGGTGATGGTGATCAACAAGATCGACCTCCTCCAGAACCCCGAGGAGCGCCGGCAGGTGATCACCTTCGTGCGCGAGAACGCCGAGCAGGTGCTGGGCGAGGCGCCCGAGGTGTTCCCCGTGAGCGCGCGCGGCGCCCAGCACGCCCGCGACGCCGGCGACGAGGGCGCGTGGGAGACGAGCGGCTTCGCGGCCATGGACGACTGGCTGGTGAACACGCTCGACCAGCAGGAGCGCGTGCGCCTCAAGCTGCTCAACCCGCTCAACGTGGGGCTGCGCCTGGCCGGCCGCTACAAGGTGCTCGCCTTCGACCGGCTCAAGCTGCTGGCCGAGGACGTGGCCACGCTGCAGAACATCGACACGCAGCTCGCCGCCTTCCACCAGGACATGCTGCGCGACTTCGAGCCGCGGCTGGGGCGGCTCGACTCCATGCTCAACGACATGGAGCTGCGCGGGATGAACTTCTTCGACGACCAGATCCGCTTCGGGAAGATCCGCGCGCTGATGCGCTCCGACCAGATCCGGCGCGACTTCGAGCGCGTGGTGGTGGGCGACACCCCGCGCGAGATCGACGACGAGGTGGGGCGCGTGGTGGACTGGATCGTGGAGCGCAACCTGAAGCTGTGGCAGGACCTGGGCAGCTACATCGAGCGCCGCCAGATCTCACGGCACCGCGAAGGGATGATCGGCGAGGTGGGCGGCGGGTTCAGCTACAACCGGCAGGCGCTGCTCGACTCCATCGGCCGCACCAGCCGCGAGGTGGTGGGCAGCTACAACCGCGAGGCCGAGGCTCGCAAGCTGGCCGACGAGGTGCGCGCCGGCGCCGGCACCACCGTGGCGGCCGGGGTGGGCGCCATCGGCCTGGGCACGCTGGTGGCCACCGTGCTCACCGGCGCCGCCGCCGACATCACCGGCATCCTGATGGCCACCGCGCTGGCGGTCACCGGGCTCTACGTGATCCCCGCGCGCCGGGCGCAGGCCAAGCGCGAGTTCTCCAAGAAGACGACGGAGCTGCGGCAGCGGCTCAAGGAAGCGCTCACCCGGCAGGTGCACGCGGCCATCCAGGAGAGCACCGACCGGGTGAACGAGTCCATCGCCCCCTACCGCCGCTTCGTGCTGGTCCAGCAGCAGCAGCTCAACGAGGCCCGCGCCGAGCTGGTGGCCGCGGAGGACGCGCTGCTGCGGCTGAAGGCGGAGATCGAGGGGCTGTGACCCCGGATCCGCCGGACTAGTGGCGGGTCGGCTTCCGCCCCAACGGCCTCACCCAGAGGCAGCAGAGGACCCGAGGACCAG
>Ga0247773_1000172_pt1 | contig 31362 bp, 28 predicted proteins | sample UWRJL092311B6_FD_179934 | JGI IMG/M metagenome (GOLD analysis project Ga0247773, IMG submission 179934) | Plant litter microbial communities from Arlington Agricultural Research Station in Wisconsin, United States - UWRJ-L092-311B-6 | ecosystem: Environmental > Terrestrial > Plant litter >... | reverse complement strand
GAAGAAGAAGGCGATCTCGATGGCGGCGTTCTCGTCGCTGTCGGAGCCGTGCACGGCGTTGCGGCCCTTGTTCTCCGCGTAGAGCTTGCGGATGGTGCCCTCGGCCGCCTCGGCGGGGTCGGTGGCGCCGATGGTGTCGCGCCACTTCTGCACCGCGCCCTCGGCCTCCAGCGCCATCACGATGGCCGGGCCGCTGCTCATGAACTCCACCAGCTCGCCGTAGAAGCCGCGCTCGGCGTGCACCTCGTAGAACCGCTTCGCCTGCGGCAGGCTGATCTGCGTCAGCTTCATCCCCAGGATCGCGAAGCCCGCGTCCTGGATGTGGGCGATGATCTTCCCCGCGTGGCCGTTCTGCACCGCGTCGGGCTTGATGATGGCGAAAGTACGCGACATGGGTTTGCTCTATCCTTCAGTTCAGGTTGAAAAAGTCCCCAGTTCCTGGTGCCCAGTGCCCGGTGCCCACCACTGGCCGTTCCTGGGCCCTGCACTGGAACTTGGGCACTTCGGTTTTTACGGAAACGCGAACAGCTTGCGAAGGATGTCGCCCCGCGTAAGGAACCCCGTGAGCTTCCCCTCGCTGACGACGGGGAGGCGTTCGACGTCCTTGGCGACCATGATCGACATCACCTCGGTGAGCGCCTGGTCTTCGCTCACGCAGATCACCGAGCGGCTCATCACCTCGCGCACCGGTGTGTCCTTGAGCGACACCGGGCTCTCGCCCGTGGTCTTTTGCACCACGGGGAGGAAGAAGCGCAGCAGGTCGCGGTCGGTGACCATCCCCAGCACGCCCCGGTCGTCGCTCACCACCGGCACCGCGCGGAAGCCGTGGTCGGCGATCAGCTCCAGCACCTCGCGCACCGGCGAGTCGGGGCCCACGCGGTACACGCGCGGGGCCATCACGTCGCGCACGGTGAGCCGCGGCTGGATGCTGATCTCCGCGACCTCGGGGATGCGCAGGATCTCATCCGCCGAGCGCGCCGCGATCATGGCGTCCACCACGTGCTCGTTGCGCAGCACCCGCGCGAGCGCCGCCACCGTCTGCAGGTACAGCCCCGTGGCCGAGGGCGGCGCCAAGACCAGCACCACCACCTGCGCGCCCCCGCCGTCGCCGCCCGACCCGTCGCCCAGCGGCGCGGGCGCCACGCCCAGCGCCACCACCAGCCGCTCCACCGCGTCGGTGCGCACGTGGGGGAGGAGGACGCGGCCGCCCACCTGCACCATGTCGCGGATGCGGCTCTCCGCGAACAGCCGCGCCAGGCGCCCGGGGTCGCCCACGCCCCCCGAGTCGATCAGCCGCTGCGCCAGCGCCGACACCGCGGCCTGCACGGTGTCGGCGGGGAGCGGGGCCACCACGTGCTCGGGCCGAAGGATCTCGGTGAGCGGTACGGGGCCCCGCGCCGGACTGCCGCCCTCGTTCAAAGCGCGTCCTGGATCAGCCCCACCACGTCCAGCGGGCGCCGCGCCACGCCGATGCCGTTGTCGCGGAAGGCCTGCATCTTCTCCTCCGCCGTGCCGGCCGAGCCCGAGATGATGGCGCCCGCGTGGCCCATCCGCCGCCCCGGAGGCGCCGTCTGCCCCGCGATGAAGCCCACCACCGGCTTCTTCATGTTCTCCTTCACGTAGCGGGCGGCCTCCTGCTCGTCCGTTCCGCCGATCTCGCCCAGCATCACCACCGCCTCGGTGTCGGGGTCGGCCTCGAAGGCCGCCAGGCAGTCGATGAACGAGGTGCCGTTGATCGGGTCGCCGCCGATGCCCACGCAGGTGGTGGTGCCCAGCCCGGCCACCTTGAGCTTGTAGACCACCTCGTAGGTGAGCGTGCCGCTCTTGGACACCAGCCCGATGTTCCCCGGCTGCGTGATGTGGCCGGGGATGATGCCCACCTTGCTCTTCCCCGGGCTCAGGAGCCCCGGGCAGTTGGGGCCCAGCAGGCGCGAGCCCTTCTCCATCACGTAGGGCCGCACGCGGGTCATGTCGAGCACCGGCACGCCCTCGGTGATGCACACGATGAAGGGCACGCCCGCGTCCGCCGCCTCGAACATGGCGTCGGCGGCGCCGGCGGGGGGCACGTAGATCACGGTGGCGTTGGCGCCCGTCTCGGCGACCGCCTCGGCCACGGTGTTGAACACGGGCACCTTGCCCTCGAACGTCTGGCCGCCCTTCCCCGGGGTGACGCCGGCGACCACCTGGGTGCCGTACTCCATCATCTGCTTCGCGTGGAAGCTGCCGTCGCGCCCCGTGATCCCCTGCACGATCAGACGGGTGGAGTTGTCGATGAAGATGCTCACGAGCTCACCGTTCCCTTCGCCAGCTCCACGGCCTTCTGCACGGCCTCGTCCATGTCGGTCAGCGCGGTGAAGCCGGCGTCCGCCAGGATCTTCACCGCGATCTCCTCGTTGGTCCCCGTCAGGCGGATCACGATGGGTACCTCGATCTTGCTCTGCCCCATGGCCGTCACGATGCCGTTGGCCACGTCGTCGGTGCGCGTGATCCCGCCGAAGATGTTGAACAGGATCACCTTGACCTGCGGGTCGCTGGTGATGATGCGCAGCGCGTTGACCACCTTCTCGGGGTTGGACGAGCCGCCGATGTCCAGGAAGTTGGCGGGCTCGCCGCCGTAGTACTTCACCAGGTCCATCGTGGCCATCGCCAGCCCCGCCCCGTTCACCACGCACCCCACGTCGCCGTCCAGCTTGATGAAGGTGAGGTTGGCCTCGCGCGCCTGCACCTCGGCCGGCGCCTCCGACGTGTCGTCGCGCAGCGCCTCGATGGCCGGGCGGCGGAAGAGCTCGTTGTCGTCGATGTTGAACTTGGCGTCGATCGCCTTGACCTCGCCCGCGGGGGTGGTGATCAGCGGGTTGATCTCGGCCAGCGATGCGCCGGCCTCCACGAAGGCCTTGTAGAGCTTGAGCAGGATCTGCGCGGCCGCGCGCTGCTGCTTCACCTCGGTGTACAGCTTGGTGGCCAGCAGGTACGCCTGGTGGGGAAGGAACCCGTAGCGGGGGTCCACCGGCAGCTTGACGATCTTGTCGGGGTCGGTGACGGCCACCTCCTCGATGTCCACGCCGCCGGCGGCGCTCACCATCCACACCGGCGCATGGCTGGCGCGGTCGAGGATGATCCCCACGTAGGCCTCGCTGGCGATGTCCTCGGCGGGGGCGACCAGCACCTTGTGCACGGTGAGCCCCTTGATGTCCATCCCCAGGATCTGCCCCGCCTTCTCGCGGGCCTCCTGCGGGCTCTTGGCCAGCTTGACGCCGCCGGCCTTGCCGCGGCCGCCGGTGTGCACCTGGGCCTTGATCACGACGGCGCCGCCCAGCCGCAGGGCGATGGCCTCGGCTTCTTCGGGCGTGGTGGCCACCTCGCCCATGGGGACCGGGATCCCCTGGGCGACGAGCAGCTCTTTCGCCTGGTATTCGTGGATGTTCACGCGATCGTTTTCCGCGGTGAAAGTGAGCTAAAAGTGCCCAGTGCCCGGGTTCCAGTGCCCAGTGGGTGCGGACGCGGGGTCCGCCGTTCCTGAGCACCGGGCACTAGGCACTGGGGACTATTTCCGTTCCCGCATCCCCCGCCACCGCCTCGCGCCCCTGGTCGAGCCGCGCGATGATGGCCCGGCGTCCGCCGCCCCGCACGAACGCGGCGGCGGCTTCCACCTTGGGCGCCATGCTCCCGGCGCCCAGTCCTCCACTCTCCAGCAGCGCCTCGGCCTCGCTCACCGTGAGCCGGCGGAGCGGGCGCTCGGACCGCGCGCCCCAGTCGGCGTAGACGCTGTCGACGTCGGTCAGAATGACCAGCACCTCGGCGCCGATGTCGCGGCCCAGGATGGCAGCCGCGCGGTCCTTGTCGATCACCGCGTCGAGCCCTTCCAGCCCCCCGCCCCACCGCGCGTCGGGGTAGACGGGGCAGCCGCCGCCGCCCGCCGCGATCACCAGGTGCCCCTCGGCCACCAGCGAGCGGATCATGGGCGTTTCCACGATCTCCAGCGGGCGCGGGCTGGGCACCACCCTGCGCCACCCGCCCTTCGCCTCGGCCACGTCGCCGCCCAGGTCGGCGGCCAGCGCGCGGGCGGTGGCCTCGTCCAAGGTGCGGCCGATGGGCTTGGTGGGGCGCGCCAGCTCGGGGTCGGCCGGGTCCACGCGCACCTGCGTGACCAGGGTCACCACCTGCCGCTTCACCCCCGCGCGGTAGAGCGCGTTCTGCAGCGACTGCTGGATCATGTAGCCGATCCACCCTTCCGTCGCCGCCACCAGCACGCCCAGCGGCAGCGGGGGCACCAGGTGCCGCGACTGCTCGTTGCGCACCAGCTCGTTGCCCACCTGCGGGCCGTTGCCGTGCACGATGGCGATGCGCCACCCCTCGCGCGCCAGCTCCACCACGGCGCCCAGGCTTTCGCGCGTGTGGTGGAACTGCTGGGCGATGGTCCCCTCCTCGCCCGGCTGCGCCAGCGCGTTGCCGCCCAGCGCGATGACGATGGTTCGATCTTCCGCCACGAAACCCCTGAAAAAGCGCAACATCATACGCCTGCCCTGCACCCGCGGCAAGCTGTGGCAACGGGTTATGGCACGGGTGCAAGGAGCGGGCGCGGAGGATTGCGCGTCGTGCGGGCGTGGTCCGAAGAGGGAAGCACCAGAGAACGGAACGGCAACGACGATTGCCTCACGCAGAGTCGGCAGGGTCGGCAGAGAACAGCGGCTTTCTCTGCTGACTCTGCGTGAGACGGGCTGTTCGCCGCGATCGCGGGGAGGGGCGAGGCTACTTCCGGGCGAGCTGGAACACGCCGTCCCAGTCGAGCGGCGGCGGGAGGATGGCGTGCGTGCGGCTGCGCTCCACGTACACGGCCGTGGGCCCGTCGTCGGGAAAGCGCTCCGACAGCGCCTCGAACGCCCCGAACGCCGCGCCGAAGTCTCGCGCGCGGAAGAGCGCCAGCGCCTCGGCGAAGCCCGCTAGGAGCGCGGCGGTGGCCTCGTCCACGCCGGTCTCGCGCATGGCGATCAACTCGTACACGCCCACCGCCTCGCCGCGGCCCACCACCCGCACCCGGTCGATCTCGCGCCCCACGAAGTGCCCCTGCACCTCGCGCCAGGTGAACTCGCTCACCAGGATCAGGGTGCCGTATTCCTTGTTCACCCCCTCCAGGCGCGACGCCAGGTTCACGTGGTCGCCCATGCAGGTGTAGTCCATCATCCGGAAGCTTCCCAGGTTGCCCACCAGCACCTGGCCGGTGTTGATGCCGGTGCGCGCCTCCAGCGCAGGCATGCCGCGGCGCGTCCATTCCTCGCGCAGGCGGCCCAGCTCGTCGCGCATCCCCAGCGCGGCGCGGCAGGCGCGCACCGCGTGGTCGTCCAGCGGGATCGGCACGCCGAACTCGGCCATCAGCGCGTCGCCCAGGTACTTGTCGATAACGCCGCCGTGCTTCACCACCACGTCGGTCATCGCCGTCAGGTACTCGTTGAGCAGCGCCACCAGCGCGGTGGGCGCCAGCCCCTCGGCCACCCGGCTGAACCCTTTCACGTCGCTGAAGAGCACCGTGGCCACGCGCTCCTCGCCGCCCAGCGCCAGCAGCTCGGGGCGGTGGATCAGCTGCCGCACCACGGCCGGGGGAAGGTACTGCTGGAACATGCGGCGGATGCGCGTCTTCTCCAGCGTCTCGTCGGTCACCAGCACCGCCGTGGCGCCGCCCCAGGCCAGCCCGGCCGAGAGCACGGGCGCCACCGTCCACAGCCACAGCCCCTCGCGCGTGAAGCCGAGCCAGGCCGCCGCCACCGCGGCCGCGGCCAGCAGGGCGGCGGCGATCGCCCCCCGCAGCGCGCGCAGCCGGGCCAGCGCCACCACCACCGCCACGCCCAGGAGCGCAGTCCAGGCGTACTGCGCGGTGCGCGGCACCGGGCGGAGGAAGCGCCCGGCCAGGAGCGCGGCGGCTGCCTGGGCGTGGATCTCCACCCCGGGCACCAGCACCGCCCCCTCCGTCTCGCCGGTGTCGCGGAAGGGGGTGGGGTGGAGGTCCTGGGCCTCGGGCACGGTGGTGCCCACGAACACGATCCGCCCGCGGAACACCCCGCTGGCGGCCAGGTCGTCGAACGAGTCCAGGTCCCACTCGCCCAGGTCGGTGCGGGCGTCGTCCACCACCGTCACGTAGCTGTGCGTGGCCACCGAGCCGGTGGGGCCCACGTAGTCCACCAGCATCCCGCCCGACGGGCCGCGGGGGATGGTGCGGCCCCCCAGGCGCCACCCGTCCTCGACCTCGCGCAGCGCGCCGGCCGGGAGGCCGCGGTAGCGCAGCACCGCCGCCACCGCCAGTTGCGCGCGGTTCCCCTGGGGATAGGCGTGCAGCACGGGGTACTCGCGGATCACACCGTCCAGCGCGTCGGGAAGCTCGTCCACGATGCCGATCGGCGCGCCGCGGAGCGCGGGGGTGGGCTCCTCCAGCCGGAACCCGTGCGCGCCGCGGCGGAAGACCACGTCGGTCTTGGCGCCCAGCACCGCGATCCCCGTCTCGTCCACCGCCGCGCGGAAGGCGCTGTCGTCGGGGCTGGGGTCGGCGAAGGTGAGGTCGAACGCCACCACGCGCGCGCCGGCGCGGTGCAGGTTGCGCAGCAGCCGCGCGTGCCACGCCCGCCCCCACGGGTAGCCGCCCAGCGACGCCTCCGAGTCGAGGTCGATGGCGACCACCACCACGCCCGGCGGGCGCGGCTCCACGCCGCGCAGGGTGAACCAGCCGTCGTACACGCGGCGCTCCAGCACGCGCCCCACCCGCGCCTCGGCGAACAGCAGCGCGAGCAGCGGGGCCAGCAGCGCCACGGCCGCGAGCAGCCCCGTCCGCCGCTTGAGCGCCGGGATCCGCGCGTGCAGCCGCATCAGAACGTTCGGCTGAGCCGGATGCGGGCCACCAGCTCGCGCGTGTCCAGCGCGTTCGTCTGCGCGTCGTCGTACGAGACCACGCCGGCGGTGAAGGTGACGCCCACGTTCTCGCGCCACGCGAACTCGCCGCCGCCCAGCGCCTCGGTGCGCGTGTAGCGCGGCCCCGGCGCCACCCCGCTCTCGGGGCTGTGCGCCGCGGTGACGGCGCCGTCGAAGCGAGCGGCCCAGCGCGGGTCGAGCTGCCGGCGCCCCGCCACCACCAGCCGGTCGAACACCGTGCGCCCGCCGTCCAGCCCGGGGTAGTCGGTGCGGTTCTGCCCGGCCAGCAGCGAGAAGTCGGTCACGCGGTCGGCCGTCTCGCCCTGGATACCGGCCAGGTAGTACAGGTCGCGCGTGTCGGCCAGCGGGTTGGCGGGGTCGCTGCGCCGCAGCCAGTTGGCGTTGACGCTGAGCCGGGTGCGCAGCGCCGGGAGCAGCGCCACCGGCACCTGCGCGCCCGCGGTGACGGCGCGGGTCGACTGGTCGAGCGCGCCGGGCGAGCCCGCCGCCAGGTCGTTGCCGCGCGAGCCCAGCCGCAGCGACCCGGTGAACACCATCTGCCGCGGCGCCTGCCAGGTGAGCGTGGCGAAGGCGCCGCGGTTGGTGGTGGTGGCCAGCGCCGTGCCGTCCAGGTTGTCGTGGTCGTGCTCGTAGCCGGCGGTCACGAAGAACGCGTCGCCCGGCAGCGAGAACGAGTCGCGCACCCGCCAGCCGCGCAGGTCGCGCTGCATGCCGGGGATCCCCAGCGTGTAGTAGTCCTGCCCCACCGAGCGCCACTCGGCCTGCACGGCGTGGGCGCCCGCGCGCAGCGTGGCCCGCGCCTGGTGCGCCACGCTGGTGCGACCGCGCGGGTCGAGCGGGAGGAGCGAGCTGTTGAGGATGATCCACCGGTCCCAGCTCCCCGGGTCCACCCCCGGCGGCTCCACCCCCAGCTCGGCGAAGAGGGAATCCAGCTCGGCGCGGGTGCGTGGGCGCTCGGTGATGTCGCGCGCCAGGAGCGAGGCGGCGTTCTCGTAGCGCGCGGTGAAGCGCCCCTTGGCCAGGCGCAGCGAAACGTCGAAGCCGGCCACCAGGTTGTCGCGCGGCGCGGGGTTCACGGCCAGGGTGGACGAGTCCACCAGCGATGGCTGGGTGCGCAGCAGCTCGATGGACTCGGCGTCGTCGCGCACGTGCATGAAGGTGAGGCCCACGCGGAAGTTGTCGCCCGCGCCCAGCGACGGGCGCACCGCCAGCAGGTTCTGCCCGTAGGTGCCGGCCCGGCGCACCAGCGTGGGGTCGAGCGGGTCGAGCGCGCCGGGGATCGCGCGGCCGGTGCGGCCGGCCACCAGGTCCAGGCGGAGCGGGCCGGCGCGGAGCTCGGCCTGGCCGCCGCGCACGTGGCGCCCGGCCAGGATCACGTCGTGCAGCGCGGGGTTCACGTCGCCCAGCGCCAGCGACAGGGCGGGCGTGCGCAGGTCGGCGCGGAAGCGGTTCACCGGCTGCCGGGTGGAGCTCTCGTAGCCGCTCACGTAGGCGCGCGCGTTGTAGCGCCACCCGGGCCGCAGCTCGCCGCCCGCCGTCAGCCACAGCTGCGGCAGGATCTCCTGCTCGCGGCTGAGGTCCGCGCCCCGGCCGCTGACGTTGCTCCCGCCGCCTTCCATCACCACCGAACCGTGCGGCGCGGCCAGGGAGCGCCGCCTCGCGGGCGTGCCGGTGGACGCGAGGGCGGCGGCGGCGTGCGGCGCGGGCGACACGGTGAAGGTCCACGCCACGGGCGCGGCCCCGCGCGCCGTGACCACCACGCGCTGCGGGCCGGCGGGCAGCGGCGCGGCGGGGCGCCAGGTGAGCACGCCGCCCTCGACGGCCGCCTCGGCCGTCACGTCGCGCGAGCCGATGCGGAGGGACACCGAGTCGGCGCCCGTCGCGGCCGGCAGCGTGACCGCCACCAGCACCTGGTCGGCCGGCACGCGCTCGCCGGGCTCGGGCGAGAGGATCAGCGTCGCCGGCGTGGAGGTCTGCGCGGCAAGGGGTGCGAGGGGGAAGGATGCGGCGAGCGTGGCGAAGAGCGCGAGGGTCCAGCGTGCCTGGAGGATCACGGCCGCCCTCCCATCCGTTCGCGGATCGCGTCGGCGGGCACCTGCAGCATCATCGTGCGGGTCTGGCCGGTGGCGTCGCGGAGCTGGATCTCGATCCACGCGCCCTGCGTCTGGCCGCCCTCGCCCCCGCTCGCGGCGGCGCCGCCGCGGAGGTCTTCGGCCGTGGCGGGCTGGGCGCGGGGCGCCTGGGCCGAGTCGGCCACCACCTTGCTGCCGGCGGGGACGTCCACCCGGCCGGAGGCGTTGGAGAACTCGACCACGCCCTCCAGCGTGAGCACCGTGGTCACGTGCTGGCTGTCCACGCGCACCACGAACTCGGTTCCCTTCACCGCCGCCACGCCTGCCGGGGTCTGCACCCGCAGCGTGGTGCCCTGGTGGCGGGTCACGCGGGTCCACACCTCGCCGAACTCCAGGTTGAGCGTGCGCACCACCACGCCGCTCTCGCTCCCCGAGGTGAGGCGCACGACGGAGTTGGGGTTCACCCGCAGCAGCGAGCCGTCGTCGGTGAAGCGCAGCGCGGCGCGGGTGTTGGCCCCCGCGCTCACCTGGTCGCCGCTGCGCAGCCGCGCGCCCACCTGCGCCGCCGCGGTCGACCGGTCGGGATGGGTCACCGTCAGCCGTCCCTCCTGCAGCAGCCGGTAGACGACCGCCACGTCCACCTGCTGCGCCTCCGCTCTCCCGGCTGCGAGGAGCCCGAGGCATCCCGCCAGCACCAGGCCGGCCGTCCTTGCCCGCATCATCCGTGTCATCATCGTCTCCCGGGTCAGCGCACGCGCACGGAAAGCACGGCCACCTCGCCGGCCTCGATCGCCGTCAACAGCTCTTCCAGCTTGTCCAGCGGCACCACGCGGCCGTCCTCCAGCGTGGCGCCCACCGGGGTGAAGCCGGTCAGGTCGCCCAGCCCCAGCGCCCGCAGGAGCGCGGCGAAGCGCAGGGCCAGCGCGCCCGACGCGCCGCCCGGCACCCCAGCCCCGCCCACGCGGAACCAGTAGATGGGGCTCTCGACCACGTCGTTTCCGCCGGAGGTGCGCAGCTCGCGCGTGACCTGCCAGGCGTAGGTGGCGCCCGGCTCCAGCCGCAGCGCCTGCACCGAGGCGGGGTAGAACGCCGAGGTGCCCTGGACCACGGCGTCCCAGGCGGGGAAGCCGGCCTGCAGCGCCTCCACCGCCGACCCGGTGCCGTCCACCTTCACCACGCGAACGCGGTAGCTCGCCCCCGGCGCCTCGCCGTTGGCGCTCCACACGAAGCGCGGCGTGGGCCCCAGCACCTCGGGCGGCGCCATGTCGGCCGGGGCGCCGGGGGCGAGCAGCTCCACCCGCGAGGGCGCGGTGAAGGTCAGCTGCAGCTCGGCGTCGTCGATCTCGCCGCCGTGCGCGTTGCGGACGATCACCCTGAACCGGTAGGTGCCGGCGGGAAGGCGGCCGCTGCGGCCTCCGGGGCCGTCCAGCACCGCGTCGTTCACCGTGAAGTCGGTGAGCGACACGTCGCGGCCCTTGGTCGCCAGGTCACGCGTGGTCAGGTGCCGCACCGGCGTGTTCAGCGCGAACGGGTCGGTGGTGCCCCGGAAGATCTGGGCGGGCGACGGGCTTTCCCGGGCCACGGTGAGCTCCAGCGAGATCGTCTGGGCCGTCCGGCCGTCGCCCACCAGGGTGATGCCCAGCAGGTCGGGCCGCACCCCGGCGCTGCCGGGAAGGAAGTCGGCCAGGAAGATGGCCTCGGGCGGCGTGAGCGGGCGCAGCGTGACCTGGACCTGGGCGGCGGCGTGCGTGGCGGCCAGTGCCGTGCAAACGACCAGGGCCGCCGCCCGGCAGGCGGCGTGGCGAAGTGGTGGCATGAGCGAGTCGTGGGGGGACGGGGCGAGACTGGCGGGGACTGCGCCGACGGGAACAGGATACGGCCGAAGGACGCTTCGGGCCAGAGTTTCTTCACATGGACGGCTGCCGCGAACGTAGAATCGGCGAGCATCCGTACGGCAGCCGGCGGTGGAATCGGCCACGGTCCCGTGCGATAGCCCAGGCGATTCAGCCGAGGTCACGTGCGGTAGTCGGCAGTGAATTCAGCCAATGTCTGCACGGTAATAAACGGTGGAACCGGCTGGTGTCTGCGAGAGAATATGCGACTGAACTCGCCGCTACAACGGCACACAGTCCGCCTTTGCGCGCGCCTTCGCGGACTTCAACGGCGGGACGATCGAACGAGGTGAGGCACGTTCGCCGGCTGCGGGCACCTACACGGGCGGCTGAAGCCGCGGCAACGACCCCGGGAAGCCTCGCAAACGGCGCGAGGCTGTGGCCGCAGCCTCGGCGCGCGGGTCAGCCATGGCGCACGCCGATGCCGTCGAGCAGTCCGCGAAGGCGGACTTGGTGCCGTCGTTGCCGCGAATTCATTCGCCCGGCGGGGTGTCTGCCGCGCGCACGGGCAGCCGTCCGGAGGATCAGCGTCTTCCGTGGATCCGACGCGCAGCCGCCGGTCAGCCGTCGTCGTCCTCGCTCGGGATACCGCGGCGGAGCTGTTCGGCGACGCTGCCGGCTTGAGCCACGCGGTCGCGGGGGACGGGGACGCGCACCACCTGCCCGGTGGTGCGCCGGCTGCCGCCGCGCTCGTACTCCGTCTTTGTCACCGACAGCTCCAGCACCGGCAACGGCAGGTCGTCGCGCAGCTTCACGCCGGAGAGCCACCAGGTGTCGTCGCGCAGGCGCTCGGTGGCGCCGTCGATCTCCACCGCGTTGCGGCGCACCACCACGCCGCCGCCCGCCCGCGGCTCGCGCTTCGCCAGCCGCGCCGCGGACGCGAACGTCCATGCCGCCGCGATGGGCGCGGCCAGCACGGCGCCGATGGCGGAATACTGCCAGTGCCCCGTGAATATCCATGGAACGACCGCGCCGAAGGCCGCGCCCAGCAGCGCGTGCTTCAGGGCACCGCGCCGCCTGCGCGCCGCCTCCTGCTCGTGGAACGCGCGCCACTCGTCGGCCGACGGCGTCCACTGCGCCAGCACGCGATCGGGAGGGATGGCGGCGCGCACGGGCTTCGGCCGCTTCTTCACCGGCGGCGGCGGTGCGGCCGGAACCAGGGCCTGCTGCCGGGCCTCGTCGCGCCGCAGCTGGCGCTCGGTGGCCAGCGCCAGGCCCACCGACGCGGCCACCAGCGCGGTGCCGGCCGCCAGCGGGACCAGCGTGGCCGCGAGCGGAAGGTCGTACGCCAGCGTGCTGAAGCCGAACAGCAGCGTTCCGCCCCCCGCCACGAACAGCGCTATGGAGGCGAGCATCACCAGCGCGGGATAGCGGCTCAGGCGCATCGCCGGCCCACGTGACGCCGCCCGGGGCGCAGGGGAACGACGGCGAGCGCCGGCCGCGCGGCCACGGGGGCCAGCGCGGCGGGCGCTCGGGAGCGGGGCGCCGGTGGGTGCGCCGCCTGCACGGGGCCGCTCAGTGGCCGGTGGTCGCGGCGCCGATCCCCTCGCCCGCCAGCCATCCCTCCATCGCGTCGCGGATCTCCTGCAGGCGCTCGGGGGTGCGCGCCTCGTAGCGGGCCACCAGCACGGGCTCGGTGTTCGACGCGCGGATCAGCCCCCAGCCGTCGCCGAAGAGCACGCGGGCGCCGTCCACGTCCACCACCTCGTTGTCCTTGCGGAAGTGCTCCACCGCCCGGCCCACGATCTCGAACTTGGTCTCTTCGGTGGCCGGGTAGCGCAGCTCGCTGGTGCTGACGAACTTCGGGAACTCGTCCAGCCACTCGCCGAGGGTGCCCTGGCGCCGGGCCACGATGTCGATCAGCAGGCAGGCGCCGTAGAGCGCGTCGTCGTAACCGTAGTAATCGTTGCCGAACATGATGTGGCCCGACAGCTCGCCGGCCAGCAGCGCGTGCTCCTCCTTCATCCGCTTCTTGATGAGGGAGTGGCCGGTGGCGTTCAGGATGGGCACGCCGCCGTGCTGCTCCAGCACCTCGGGGAGCGCCTGCGTGCACTTCACGTCGAACACCACCTTCTGCCCCGGCCCGCGCTTCTCCAGCAGGTCCAGCCCGTAGAGGAGGAGGAGCGTGTCGCCGCGCACGATGCCGCCGCGGTCGTCGATGGCGCCGATGCGGTCGGCGTCGCCGTCGAAGGCCACGCCCAGGTCGGCGCCGGTCTCCTTCACCTTGGCGATGATGTCCACCAGGTTCTTGTCCACCACCGGGTCGGGGTGATGGTTGGGGAAGGTGCCGTCGCTCTCGCAGAAGATGGGGATCACCTCCACGTTGCTGCCCAGCGCGCGCAGCAGGTCGGTGGCCACGATGCTCCCCGTGCCGTTGCCGCAGTCCACCACCACCTTGATGGGGCGGGCGATCTGGAACCGGGCCGCGACCTCCTTGACGTAGGTCTCCAGCACCGCGCGGTCTTCGGCGCGGCCGGCGCCGGCCAGGTAGTCCTGCTCGTCGATGATGCGCCGCACCTCCTGGATCCGGTCGCCGTAGATCGACCCGCCGCTGATGGCCATCTTGAACCCGTTGTACTGCGGCGGGTTGTGCGAGCCGGTCACCTGCAGCCCCGCGTCGGTGCCCCACCAGGCCATGGCGAACGAGTGCACCGGCGTGGGCACGGTGCCCACGTCGATCACCTGCGCGCCGGCGCTCAGCATCCCGCGCTTCACCGCGTCGGCCAGGTCGTTGCTGCTCAGGCGGTTGTCGCGGCCCAGCGCCAGCACGGGGCTGTCGTTGCCCAGCTCGCGCCGCACCAGCGTGGTGAAGGCGCGGCCGATCTGCTCGGCCACGTCGGTGGTGACGTCGCTGCCCACCACGCCGCGGATGTCGTACTGCCGGAAGATGTGCGGATTGGCCATCCTGAAGCTCTCGTTCGCTCGCCGGTTTCCGTAAGAACGCCCGGGCCTCCGGTGGGGAGGCGCACGGGCGTCGGGAGGTCCCTCTGTCTAGCTGTTGCCGACCACGGCGATCGCCTCGATCTCCACCGCCACGTCGCGCGGGAGCCGCGCGGCCTGCACGGTGCTGCGCGCGGGCGCGTGGTCGCCGAACCAGCGGCCGTACACCTCGTTCATCGCCGCAAAATCGCCCATGTCGCGCAGGAACACGGTGGTCTTAACCACCGTGGACAGGTCGGCGCCGGCGGCCTGCAGCACCGCCTGCACGTTGCGCATCACGCGCTCGGTCTGCGCGGCGATGTCGCCCTCCACCAGGTTGCCGCTGGCGGGGTCGAGCGGGATCTGCCCCGCGGTGTAAACCAGGCCGTTGGCCACGATCCCCTGGCTGTAGGGGCCGATGGCGGCGGGCGCCTGGTCGGTCTGTACCTTCCGCAGATCTGCCATGTGTGACAACCTCGCAGGGGGTTCGATGTCAATGCTTCGGTGGATCGCTCTTGCGGTCGACAGTGCGATCCGGTGATCTCGCGACGGGTGGCGACGGTTCGACGTTCTGGCGATCCGACGTCGCGGCGGTGTGCTTCGGTGATCTCGCGACGATGCGACTGAAGTCGCGGCTACAAGGGCACGCAGTCCGCCTTCGCGGACTTCGGTTCGGTGTTCGGAAAACGGCTGACGCATCTCCGCGGCTTTATCGACGGCTCTGACTCGCCGGCTTCAGCTCTGCGAAGGTCAGTCCACCATGGCGCGGAGCTCGGCGGGGGTGACCACGGCCACGCCGGGTTTGCCCACCTCGATGCCGGCGGCAAGGTTCGCCAGGACGGCCGCTTCCTGCATCGTGGCGCCGGCGGCGAGCGCCACGGCCACGAAGGCGGTCACGGTGTCGCCGGCGCCGCTCACGTCGTACACCTCGCGCGCCACGGTGGGCGTGCGGAAGGTGGGCGCGCCGTCCGAGCGCAGCGCCATCCCGTCTTCGCCCAGCGTGAGCAGCAGGTGCCGGGCGCCCACGATGGTGCGCGCGCCCTCAAGCCACTCGTCGTCGTGCGGCTGCACGGCGGTGCCCAGGGCGGCGCCCAGCTCCAGCGCGTTGGGCTTGAACACGGTGGCGCCGCGGTACTCCATGAAGTGCCGGAACTTGGGGTCCACCACGCTGGGGATCCCCGCGGCGTTGGCCGCTTCCAGCGCCGCGTGGATCACGAACGGCACCAGCACGCCCTTGTTGTAGTCTTCCAGCACCAGCGCATCGGCTTCAGCGACCGCCGCGCGCACCGCGTCGCACAGCTCGCCCGCGCACTCGTCGGGCAGGTCGTGCGAGTGCTCGCGGTCGAAGCGCACCACCTGCTGGTGGCGGGCCACCACGCGCGTCTTGGTGGTGGTGGGCCGGTCGCCGCGCTCCACCAGCCGCGCGTCCACGGTGCCGCCGTCCAGCGCGCCGAGCGCCGAGCGGATGCGCGCGCCGGCCTCGTCGGCGCCCACGTAGCCCACCAGGGTGCACTGGGCGCCGAGCGCCACCACGTTGGCCGCCACGTTGGCGGCGCCGCCCAGCGCGTAGCGCTCCTCGGTTACGTGCACGACGGGCACCGGCGCCTCGGGCGAGATGCGCGACACGCTGCCCACCAGGTACACGTCGAGCATCACGTCGCCCACCACCGCCACGCGCAGCCCGCGGCTCCGCTCCAGGATCTCGTCGAGCCGCGCGCGTGAAAGGCCGTCCATCATCCCCCGAGTGCCGGTGCTGCCCGGCGCCGGGCCGGGAAAGAGGGCGCGGAATCTACCCGGCACGGCCAGGTGTGTAAAGAACGCGCGCCGCGGCGCGGTTCCAATTCGTATGGCGAGAGCGAGCGGCTCTAGATGCACTACGCCCCGGCGTTTTCCTGGGTGCCCGCGCGCTGAGCGTCGCCGGGAGAGGGAGCGCCAGTTCCGGGCGTGCGGCATACGATGTTGCGAAGAATAGACATATGGGAGAGTACATGCGCGAGTTTCCAGCCAGCACCTTTCGAACCTCTCGTTGACGCCCCCCGACACGAGGCCGCGCCTTATCTGCAGCACCTGCCGGCCGGGGGCGGTCAAGCGTGTTCATCGGGGGTGTCTGGTTCGGAAGGTGTGACCAAGCTTCCGGAAACCATCCTCCCGCACTAGCTTCGACCCCGCCCGCCGTACATGGTGGCGGTAACTCACCCTCCCCTGCCCGGAGCACCCATTCCCATGCGCAAGCTCAAGCTCGACGTCGACAACCTGTCCGTGGAGTCGTTCCACACCGCCCGCTTCACCGGCGCGCGCAACGGCACGGTGTACGCCGCCGGAACGCACGACCCACTGACGGTCGTTACCGCCGACACCGGTGTCACCTGCGGCGACGGCGGCGGCGGCGGTTCTTCCACGGAGCCAACCGGCGACTGCTTTTCCTACACAAACGCTGCTCCCAGCACGTGCTGCTACGTGTTCACCGTCCAGGGTTGCCCCTGACCCCGGGGGGAAATCCGGGGGGCCGCGCGCGAGCGCGCCCCCGGAAGTGCTTCTACTCGACTCCCCGTAGCGTCACATCCGGGCGGCCGGGCTCGTGCAGCAGCTCGCTGGCGGCGGCCAGCCCCGCCCGCGCGCCTGGCGCATCGAGGGCGCGAGCCGCCGCCCCGGCGGTGGTGGGTGCCGCCACCGCGTACGGCTCCAGGCTCCCGGCATGCTTGAGCATCGCGGAAATGTCGTGGGAGATGTCGGCTTGTCGAACCCGCGCCAACTCCTCCCACACGGTGCGTATCTCCCGGTCCACCCACGCACGGACCCGCACCTGCCGCACGACGGGTGGCACGTCCTCGCCGCACGCGTCGCGCTCCCCTTCCCTCCCCCGCCCTACCAGTCCCGCACCGCGTTCCGCTGCCCGCGGTTGCGGCTCAGCACCTGGCGCTGCGCGTCCTTCTCGGCGTTGCTGGCGCCTGTGAGGATGCGCTCGGCCTGCTCCTGCGTGAGCTCGGGCGCGGGGGCGGGCTGGGGCGCGGGCGAGGGCTGCGGCGCGGCCTGCCGCGGTGCGTCGTCGCCGCCTCCGCCGCCGCCCTGGTTCTGGTCCTGCCCACCGCCTCCGCCGCCCGACGGCGGGTCGTGCCGCAGCAGCCGCAGCGCAAGCTCCAGGTTCCACTTGGCGTCGACGTCACCGGGCCGCGCGAGGAGCGCGTCCTTGTAGCGGACGATGGCGCGCCGCAGCATCTCGGTCCGCTTCGCATCGTCGGTCACCTTGCGGCCGAAGACGGGCTCCAGGTCGGCGTTGCCGGCGTTGTAGAGCGCGCGCTGGCGCAGCTCGGCCGGCTTCCGCGCCTCCATCGCGGCTTCCAGGTGCGGCCGCGCGTCGTCCCACCGCCCCAGCCGCAGCAGCGCGGTGCCCAGGTTGTAGCGCAGCGCCACGCTGCTGTCGCCCGCGGCGTGGCGGCGTGCGTACGCCTCGGCCGCGCGGCGGAACTGGCCGCCGCGGTACAGCCGGTTCCCCTCCGCCAGCCCGCCGCCCAGCAGCGGCAGCGTGACGGCCAGCAGCAGCGCGCGCCTCATGCGGCGGCTTCCGTCTTCGTCCCGCGCTTCCGGCGTGCCCCCCGCGTTTCGCGCTTGGAGCGCACCAGGTGCTCGGGGAGGAGCGCGTCGGCCGCGAGCAGGAAGAGCGCGACGGCCGCGAACCACTCGTAGCGGTTGCCGGGCGCGGTGCCGCCGCCCTGCCGCGCGGCGGAGGGAACGGAGCGCGCCGCGTCGGCGACCTGCGCGGCGGCCGTGGGGGCCGTGGCGTTGACGTACACGCCGCCGGTGCGCAGCGCCACCTCGCGCAGCAGCGGCTCGCCCAGCTTCGACACGGCGATCTCGCCCGTGGGCTCGCGCTTGAAGCCGAGCTGGCGGCCACTGGCGGGGTCGATGTCGGGGATCTGCCCCCCCGCCGCGGTACCGACGCCGATGGCGCTCACCGGCACGCCCGCGCGCTTGGCCACGCCGGCCGCACGGAGCACGTCGTCGCGCTCGTCCAGCGCGTCGCCGTCGCTGATCACCACCATCGAGCCCGAGGGCCGCTCGCCGCGCGTTTCCATCAGCAGCGCCAGCGACTGCTCTATGGCGTCGGAAAGCGAGGTGCCGCCCTGCGTGACCATGTCGGGCGAGAGGTTGTCGAGGTACAGCTCCAGCGCGCCGAAGTCGGTGGTGAGCGGCGACACCGCGTAGCCGCGGCCGGCGAAGATGGCCAGCCCCACGCGCGAGCCCTGCAGCCGGCCCAGCAGCGCGCGGGCGGTGCGCTTCTCCCATTCCAGCCGGTCGGGCGCCACGTCGCGCACGCGCATGGAGTTGGATGCGTCGAGCACCAGGATCACGTCGATGTTGCCGCTCTCGCCGCGCACCGGCTCCACCCCCCACAGCGGGCCCGCGATCGCGATCCCCAGCATCAGCGCCGCCACGGTCACCAGGAAGATGCGGCGGTTGGGCGCGGCGGTGAGGTCGGCGGGCGTGAGCCGGCGCACGATGCCGGCCTCGCCCAGCGCCTCCGCGGCCTGGCGGCGGCGGCGCGCGTACAGCAGCATCGCCAGCCCCACGATGCACGGCAGCAGGGGGATCAGGTGCAGCAGCTCGGGATGCGCCAGACGGTCCATCTACCGCCCTCCCGCCAGCCGAACGGCCATCATCCCGAGCGGAATGCAAAGAAAAATGTCATCCTGAGCGCCGCCGCCGCGCGAACCTCGCCCCCAAACCGAACCCGGGCGGCGGCCGAAGGATCCATGGCATCCGCAGCCACAAACCTGCCGAAGTCGATCGGACGGATGCCCATCGTTTCCGGCGACCACTGGCTCCCGCTGCGAACAGGGCGGCAGGGCGGAGCCGGCACGGGCATCCCGGCGCGTGATCCCGGCGATCATGCAGCGCCGGCTATGGATCCTTCGGGCTGCGGCCACCGGTGAGGAGGCAGACGCCAGGAAGTCGCCGCCCTCGGGATGACATCCGGGGGTGAATGCGCGGGACGGTCGACGACCTTCGATTCGCAGGCTCATGGCACCCTTCCCCAGCGCGTGGCGCGGAAGCACCACTCGGCCACCAGCAGCACGGCGGCGGCGAGCAGGAACGGCAGGTAGCGCTCGGTGAAGCGCACGTAGCGGCGCACCTGCACCTTGGTCTTCACCAGCCGGTCGATTTCGGCGTAGACGCGCTCCAGCGCGCGCTGGTCGGTGGCGCGGTAGTAGCGACCGCCGGTGGTGCGGGCGATCTCGTCGAGCAGCGGCTCGTCGATGCTCACGGGCATCCAGGCGTAGCGCAGCCGCCCGTCGGCCGTGATGGCCACGGGGATGCGGGCGCGGGTGCGCGACCCCACGCCGATGGTGAACACGCGGATCCCGAACGCCGCCGCCGCCTTGGCCGCGGCGCGGGGGTCCACCGAGCCGCGGTTGTTCTCGCCGTCGCTCATCAGGATGAGCACGCGCGACTGCCCGGCCGCCTGCTTCAGCCGGTTGGCGGCGGTGGCCAGGCCCAGGCCGATCGCCGTGCCGTCCTCCAGCATCCCCACCTGCACGTTGTCGATCGCCTGGCCCAGGATGGCGTGGTCGCCCGTCGCGGGCACCTGCGTGAGCGCCTCGGCCGCGAAGGCGACCAGGCCGATGCGGTCGTGGGTGCGCGCGTCCACGAAGCGCGCCACCGTCTCCTTGGCCGCGCCCAGCCGGTTGGGCGAGAAGTCCTCCGCCAGCATGGACGATGACACGTCCAGCGCGATCATGATGTCGATCCCCTGCGACGTCTCTTCCACCACGCGCGCGCCGGTCCGCGGGCCGGCCATGCCCAGGATCAGCGACACCAGCGCGGCCGTGCGCAGGATCTCGGGGAGGACGCCCAGGAACGCCGCGCCGCGCGTGCCCATCCGCGCCACCGTGCCGGCGCGGGAGAAGACGATCGCCGCGTCGCGCGCCCGGCGCACGCGCCACCACCAGATCGGCACCAGCGCCAGCATCAGCAGCGCCCACGGATGCGCGAGCTCGAGCCTCACGGCGCCGCCTCCGCCGTCGCCGCCGTCACCGTCTCATCCCCCGCCGCCGGTTCGCCCGAGGGGAGCGGATACGACTCCACCCATTCGCGCGCCCGGTCCAGGTCCCGCCGGGCATCGTCGAGCGCGCGGCCGCGGCGGGCGAACTTGGCCAGGTCGCTCACGCGCAGCAGGTGCTCCAGCGCCTCCACGCGCTCGCCCGGCGCCCCCCGCGCGCGCATCCCGTCGATCACCTCCGCCGAGGTGAGGTCTTCGCTCAGCCGCGGCTCCACGCCGGCGATGAAGCCGCGCAGGGCCTCGCCGATAAGCGTGTAGAACCCTTTCCAGTTCCCCGCCTCCACGAACCCGCTGGTGCGCGCGCGCTCCAGCAGCGCCAGCGCCCGCTCCCGCGCGTTCGCCGGACCCACCCGCGCGCGCCGCCGCCGGATCGCGCGGATGACCAGCCACGCGAGCAGCGCGAGGAGGACGAGGCCGAGCAGCACCAGCGCCACCAGCAGCGCCGTGCGCGCCGGGTCTACCGACGGCCCCCACACGTCGTGCGGCGGGCGGACGCGCCACTTCGTGGTATCGTCGGGCAGCACGGCACGCACCACGGGGAACGCCAGCCTCACGGGGAGGGTGATCGTCCGTCCGTCCGCCCCCGTCAGCCGCAGCCGCGCCGACGCCGTGTCGCGCAGCCCCGGCTGCCACGCCACCATGTTCGCCACCACCAGCCACCGCGTGCGCGCGCTGTCTCGCGGCGTCGCGCGGATGGCGCCGAGCACGCGCCAGCGGTCGGCGGTGTCCTTCGCCACCTCCAGCGCCACCCGCGTCCCCGCGGGAACGGACACGGCCATCCCCGACACGAACCGGTCGCCCACCATCACCGTGTCGGGCTGCACCCTCGCCTGGTACGCGAACCCCGGCGGCGGCGTGGGCGAGGGGTCGCGGCGCGCGGCCGGCGCCGTGTCGCGCGCAGCCGCCCGGGCGGGCAGGGCGACCGGCGCACGCCGCGGTGTCCGCTGCGGCTGCGTCAGCCGCGGCGGAGTGGTTCGCGGCGGAGCCGTGCGTGGGCGCACCTGGCCCTGCCGTGGCGGCGAGCCCTGCGTGCTGTCCTGCGCGAGCACAGGCGCGGCGGAAAGGGCGAGGAGGGCGGCGAGGAGGGCCGCGGCGCGCGTCATCGGCGGAGGCGGCGCTCGCGGCGGCGGAAGAAGGAAAGGATGGCGGTGGAGGTGGGTTCGTCGGTGCGCAGCTCGATGGCGTCGAGCCCCAGCCGGCGGAAGGCGCGGCGGATGGCGCCGCGCTCCTGCTCCACCGCCTCGGCAAAGGCGCGCCGCTGCGCCTCGTCGCCGGTGTTGAAGACGACCAGCGCCCCGGTCTCTGGGTCCACCAGCTGGATCAGCCCCGCCTGGGGCACCTCCAGGTCCGCCGCATCGGTCAGGGCGACGGGCACCACGTCGTGGCGGAAGGACAGCATCGTCAGCGCGCGCTCGAGCTCGGGCGTGAGCGCCTCCTGGAAGTCGGAGACGAGGAAGACGATGCTGCGCGAGCGAAGGAGGCGGATGGCGTACTCGAGCGCCCCGACCAGGTCCGTTCCCGTCCCCGCCGGCTCGAAGCTGAGCAGGTCGCGCACGATGCGCAGCGCGTGGCGCCGGCCCTTGCGTGGCGGGACGAACAGCTCGATCGCATCGGTGAAGACGAGCAGCGCCACGCGGTCGTTGTTGCGCACCGCGCTCATCGCGAGCGACGCCGCGACCTCGGCCACCATCTCGCTCTTGAAGCGCCCGCGCGTGCCGAACCGCTCCGAGCCGGAAAGGTCCACCATCAGCAGCACCGACAGCTCGCGCTCTTCCACGTACTTCTTCACGAACACGCCGCCGGTGCGCGCCGAAACGTTCCAGTCGATGGTGCGCACGTCGTCGCCCGGCAGGTACTCGCGCACTTCCACGAACTCGACCCCCTGCCCCTTGAACACCGAGTGGTACTCGCCGCTGAACCGCGACGAAACCAGCCCGCGCGTGCGCAGCTCGATCCGCCGCACCTGCCGCAGCACCTCGGGAAGCGCGGGCGCCGTGCTGGCGTGCGCAGGAAGCACCACGCCGCGCGCCCGCCCGCCGCGCGCGAAGATGCGGCGCAGCCAGCCGAGACGGCGGCGGGGCGCGGGCTGTGGAGTGCTGGGGGGCGGTGTCATTGCGGACGACACTGCCCGGATCTCCACACTCGACCAGTGACGGGTGCGAGGCGGGCTCCGCGAGCCCTCACCCTGGCGCTGCGCGCCTGTCCCTCCCCCAAAACAACCTGGGGGAGGGACGTGCTCGCTTCGCTCGATGGGTGCGCACGTGTCGGCGCCGGCGGCTGGCTAACGCGCGGTGGAAGGTATCGGCTCCTGCCTGGTGCGAAGCCTCGTCGTGCCTCCGAGCCAGCCGCGAGCGCAGCGAGCCCCCGTCCCTCCCCCCAGGCCGTTTTGGGGGGAGGGACAGGCGCGCAGCGCCAGGGTGGGGGGCCCGCGGGGACGGCGCTCCTCATGGTCATCCACTCCGCTGCGGCTCCGACCGTCATCATCCCGCTGCCCAACCTCCGCTCTCCACGCTTCACGGCACCCGCACCGTCTCGAAGATCCTCCGCACCACGTGGTCGGAGGTGATCTCCTCGGCCTCGGCCTCGTAGGTGATCAGGATGCGGTGGCGCAGCACGTCGGGGCCGATCGCCTTCACGTCCTCGGGCGTCACGAACGAGCGGCCGCGCAGGAAGGCGTGGGCCCGCGCGCACGCCGCCAGCGCGATGGTGGCCCGCGGGCTGGCGCCGAACTCCACCAGCGGCGCCAGGTCGGGCGCGCCGTGGCCCTTGGGGTCGCGCGTGGCGCCGACGAGATCGAGGATGTAATCGGCGATCTTGTCGTCGAGGTACAGGTTGGAGATCTGCTCGCGCGCGGCCAGGATCTCGTCGGGGTGCGCCATCTTGTTGATGGGGATGTTCGCGCCGCCGCTCATCCGCCGCAGGATCTCCTTCTCCTCCACCCGCGTGGGGTACCCCACCCGCACCTTCAGCATGAAGCGGTCGACCTGCGCCTCGGGGAGCGGATAGGTGCCCACCTGCTCGATGGGGTTCTGCGTGGCCAGCACCAGGAACGGCTGCGGCAGCGGGTGCGTTTCGCCGGCGATGGTCACCTGCCGCTCCTGCATGGCCTCGAGCAGCGCGGCCTGCACCTTGGCCGGCGCGCGGTTCACCTCGTCGGCCAGCACGATGTGGGCGAAGATGGGGCCCTTGTGCGGCACGAACTCGCCCGTGCGGTTGTTGTAGATGGTGGTGCCCACCACGTCGGCCGGCAGCAGGTCGGGCGTGAACTGGATGCGCTGGAAGGAGGCGTCGATGGTCTCGGCCAGGGTGCGCACGGCCAGCGTCTTCGCGAGCCCCGGCAGCCCCTCCATCAGCACGTGCCCGCCGGTGAGCATCCCGATCAACAGGCGCTCGATCATGTATTCCTGCCCCACCACGCGCCGGTGCACCTCGGCGCTGATGCGGGCGAGGAAATCGGCGCGCGGCATGTCGGCCGGCGCGTAGGGTGAAGCAGCCGTCATCGAGCCCCCGTTGACGATCGATCCGAATCGAAGAGATCTAATCCCGCGATGCGGGGGAAATCTCGTGCCGGGGCGAGGTTGGAGCAAACAGAGGCGATGCTTTAGGTCCGCCCGGACCGTGGGATGCACGCGGATGCGACCATCCCAGCCACAAAAAGGAGAAGCCCCACCCAATCGGCGGGGCCCCTCCGCGCTTCCGTAAATTTCCACGATGCGAGTGAACTCGCGGCTACGACGGCACGCAGTCCGCCTTCGCGGACTTCAGCTTCGGACCAGGCTGCTTCGCCTATGATCGACCCGCGCGCGGTGGCGGCACCCGCACGGCATCGTGTCGCCCGTCGCCGCGAAGGTGATCAGAAGTACGACTGGTTCATCGAGCCGCTGCCGGCGCCGCGGGTCGACAGCATGTTCATCTTCAGCTCGAAGTCGCCGGGGTTGGTGGCGGCGGCCTTGGCCACCTCGTACTCCACCTGCTCGCTCTGCACCAGCTCCATCAGGCACTGGTCGAAGGTCTGCATCCCGTAGGTCACCCGTCCCTCGGCGATGTGCTCGCGGATCTCCTCCACGCGGTCGGGATCCACGATGCAGTCGCGGATGGTGCCGGTCACCACCATCACCTCGGCCGCGAGCACGCGGCCCTTGCCGTCCTTTCGCGGCAGCAGGCGCTGGCTCACCACAGCCTGCAGCTGCTCGGCCAGGCGCAGCCGCACCACCTGCTGCTCCTCGGGCGGGAACACCGCCACCAGGCGCGAGATGGTGCTGGCCGCGTCGCGCGTGTGCACCGTGCTGATCACCAGGTGCCCCGTCTCGGCGCTCTTCAGGGCGATGTCGATGCTCTCGGTGTCGCGCATCTCGCCGATCAGGATCACGTCGGGGTCCTGCCGCAGCGCGGCGCGCAGGCCGTGGCGGAAGTCCTCGGTGTCCACCCCGATCTCGCGCTGGGTGATGGAGCAGTTGATGTCGCGGTGCAGGAACTCGATCGGGTTCTCGAGCGTCACCACGTGGCGGCGCATGTTCTGGTTCATGTAGCCGATCATGGCCGCCTGCGTGCTGCTCTTCCCCGACCCCGTCACCCCCGTCACCAGCACCAGCCCGCGCTCCTGCCCCGCCACGTCGCTCAGCACCGCCGGCAGCCCCAGCGCCTCGAAGGTGGGGATCTCGATGGGGATCACACGCATCACGATCATGAACGACCCGCGCTGCCGCAGGATGTTCACGCGAAAGCGGCCCACCCCCGCCAGCCCCCACGAGCAGTCGTAGTCGGTCAGGTCGTCCAGCCGTGCCCGGTCGCGCTCGTTGGGGATCAGGAACATCGCCACGCCGCGCGTCTGCTCGGGGGTGAGCCGCTGTTTGGTGAAGGGGACCAGCTGGCCGTTGATGCGGGCGCGGAACACGTCGCCGCTCTTGATGTGCAGGTCGCTGGCGCCGCGCGACACCGCCGCCTTGATGATGTTCTCGACGGCCTCGCGCAGCTCGCCGCCCTTCTGCGCCGACGCTTCGATGGTGCTCACGTTAGTCAGTACCCGGCATGCTTGTCGACCGTGTTCAGGAGAGGCTGGCCGGCCAGATGGCGGCGCAGGTTGGCCACGATCAGGTCGGTCTCGCGCCGCCAGAAGCTGGGGGAAGTGCCTGAAACATGGGGGAGCAGCAGGGTGTTGGGAAGGGTCCAGAGCGGCGACTGGGCCGGTAGCGGCTCGCTCCGGAACACGTCGAGCCCCGCCCCGCGCAGCCGCCCCGCCCGGAGCGCCTCCACCAGCGCGTCCTCGTCGATCACGTCGCCGCGCGACACGTTGACCACCACCGCGCCGGCCGGCAGCCGCGCCAACTCGCGCGCGCCGATCATCCCCGCCGTCCGGCTGGTGCTGGGCACCGTCACCACCAGGTAGTGGGAGATGGACAGCAGCCGGTCGAGCGCGTCGCCGCCCGCGAACACCTCCACGCCCTCCGGCCCCTCGGTGGAGCTCCGCCGCGTGGCCACCACGCGCATCCCCAGCGCCGCCGCCCGGCGCGCCACCGCGCGCGCGATGCCGCCCAGCCCCAGGAGGCCCACCGTGCTCTCGGCCAGCTCGCGCACGGGCGCGTCGGCGGCGTCCCACGGCGCCTTGTCCCAGCGCTGCCCGGCCTGCGCGCGCACCGCAAAGTCGAGCCCGCGCGCGAAGTGCAGCATCATCGCCAGCACGGTGTCGGCGATGGGCTCGGCGTGCACCCCGGCGCTGTTGGTGAGCACCACGCCGCTGCGCACCATCTCGGGATACAGCACCCCGCCCACCCCCGCCGACGCCGAATGCGCCCAGCGCAGCGCGCCGCCCGCCGCGGCGAACACCTCGCGCGGCACGCCCCAGCCCAGGTAGACCTCGGCCCCGCGCGCGGCCTCCACCGCCTCGGCCGAGGCGCCGCGCCCGTCGCCGCTGCCGTCGGCCGGCGCGCCCACCACCACGCACTCCCACCCGTCCGGCAGCGCCGCGCGGATCTCGTCGGCCGCCCACGGCGGGATCGCCCAGATGGGGCGCTGGTCGCGAAGGTTGATGACGAGGCGGCGCGGCATCGGTCGTCGGACCCAGAGTCGTCAGGGGGATGGGTGCGGGGCGAGGGGCCAAGATGGCGAACGAGCCCGCCACTCGCGAGAGAGGCGGGCTCCGTGATCTTCGGCCATGCGCCGGGCTCACCAGGGGTTCGCGCGCAGGACCCGAGCACCAGCTCGCGCAGCTCGTAGAAGCGCAGCTCGTTCACCTTGAGGTGATTCCGCCTCGCCGCGGCCGGGAGCTCGCCGGCGAAGCGTTCGTAGCGTCCCATCATCTTCGAGTGCCCGGGCAGCAGCTCGCCCGGGCGCTTGGTCGAGAAGAAATCACGGACCGCCTGGATCGCTCCGCCCGGTGTGTTTGAGTGGATGCGAATGTCCTGGCCGGCGATGTCGGACATGGACGTCCGGTAGCGGCGGGGATCGCGGTCCAGCACGAGGCAGGCCTTCTCCCGGTGCTCGGCATCGCCGAACTCCTTCGCCCCCAGAAAGATGCCGAGCTCGAGAGGCATGTTGAAGCGAGGTGCCCGCGTTTCCTCGTCCAGCTCCACCCGCGAGATGTCGTGAATGCCGTATTTCGACGACCGCACGATGTCCATGATCTTGCTGATCCGGACACGGCTGCTGTCTTCGGTCTCGCGCGCCGAGCGGGCGATGAACCCGCAGTCCTGGACCGCGAACACGATCGCCCGGAAAATGGGGAGGTACTGGCTGTCGAACGGGCAGTTGATGAAAACGTTGCTGTCGTAATCAGTTGCCGGCATCGTCTCGAACCCGGATCGTCGCCCCTAGTTTTCAGCCATCAGCCGACCACCGTCCTTTGTCTTCACGGCGACCTTGCCGCGAGCCTTCGCCATGGCAGTTCCACGCCCCGCCGGCACATCGGCAAAATGCAGCGTAGACGTGGGTGCGGCGGTGCGGGCCTGGGATGCACGTTGCACCTGCGACCGCGCGGCGACCGCATTCCGTTCCTTCCCGAGTGCGACGAACGTCTCGCGCAGCTTCTCGCGATCCAGCCCTTCGACCGGCGGAAACGAATCCTTGATGGTGCGCTTTTCTCTGACCATGGTCTCCTCCATAAAATGGACACCTCTCTCGAAATGTATATAATGTTCAAGAGGAGGGCAAGTCTCACGAAGAGCGACCGCCGACCCCTACGAAGGTGCCGGCGATCAGTTGCGGTTGAAGCGGCGGACGCCTTTTTCGCGGAGCAGGTGCTTCACCAGCGCGTCGTGCTCGTGCTGCGGGCCGGCCAGGCGGAAGGTCACGTCCATCTCGTCGCCCGTCCGCTCCATCGTCTCCACGTAGACGGCCATCTTGCGGCCCTTGAACTGCTCCACCAGCTGCTCGAACGCGGCGGTGTCGCCGTCGATCCGGGCGGTGTAGCGGCGATGGCTCAGGCGGCGGCGGATGATGGCTTCCACGCGGCGCAGCAGCAGGAGCGTGGCCAGCACCATCACCGTGGTGCCGATGGCCTCCACGTAGGCCCCCGCGCCCACCGCGATGCCGATGGCGGTGACCACCCACAACGTGGCCGCGGTGGTGAGGCCCGTCACCCGCCCCTTGGCGTGCAGGATCGCCCCCGCGCCGATGAAGCCGATGCCGGGGACGATCTGCGCCGCCAGCCGCGCGGGGTCGGCGCGAAAGGCGTCGCCGCCGGTGGCGGCCAGCCCGGCGATCTGCAGCGACAGCTCGGTGAACATCGCCGCGCCCACGCAGATCAGCAGGGTGGTGCGCAGCCCCGCCGGCTTGCCGGCCAGCTCGCGCTCGAGCCCCACCATGGCGCCCAGCAGCGCGGCCAGCACCAGCCGCCCCAGCGCGGCCAGCTTCAGCGCGGCGACCAGCGACGCGGGCAGGCCGATGCTGACCAGGAAGTGTTCCACGGGCGAGGCGATTGGGGAACGGAGACGTGGACCGAGTGCGCGGACGACGATGACGAATGTGTGACCGCGGCGTGACGCGAGCAAGCTGGATGGAGCGTGGGACCCAGATCGGGGCCCAGGGCGGGAATCTCTACGGATGAACGAGGATGGGTCGCTGTTGAAGTCCGCGAAGGCGGACTGCGTGCCGTCGTAGCCGCGACTTCAGTCGCATTTTCCGCGTAGAAGCCCGTATTCGCGGACTTCAACGTCGAGGCCGTGGAGGTGAGTGTCTGCCGGTCTGCCGAATCAGTCTGCGGGCGGGGCCAGGTCGGCGTCGGGGGTGGCGGCGACGGGCTTGGCGCGGCCGCACAGGCGCTCGAGGTCGGCTTCGCTGCGGATCTCCCAGCCGGGGGGGATGGGCATCAGCCGGCGCCGCTCGGAGCCGCTCTCGAACACCAGCCACCCCGACTGCGGCACCGCCGCGCGCTGGCTGCGGCGCTCTTCCTGCTCGCGCCGCTCGGCGCCGCGGTACAGGAGCACCGGGTCGGGGCTGCGCCGGTCATACCCGCGCCGGCGCTCGTCTTCGCCGCGGTGGCCCGGAACGACGTTCCACACGCGCCACTCGGCCCCCGTCGAGCTACGGAACGTGCGGAGCGGCATGGGTTGGCGTCAGGTTCGGCTGCGGGCTGGCGCCGCGGCGTTGCAGAACGCCGCCAGCGCATCATCGGGCGCAGTTTGCCACCCCGGCGGCGGCGGGGCAAGGCGCCGCTTCTCGCCGGGCGACTGGAAGCAGATCCATCCCTGCTCCAGGCCGGGGCCCGTTTGCATGCGGCGGCGGTCGCGCAGCACGCGGCGCTCGGGGCGATACCCCGCCGTGGGGCTCACCCGCCGCTCACCCCGGGAGCGCGCCTGCGAATATTCCCGCCCCGGCGGCACGTCCCACGCCAGCCACTCGGTCCCCTTCTCGTCTCTGAACTCTCTCAGCGCCATGTGCCCTCGTGGTAGACAGTCAGCAGAAAGCGAGCACGCAAACACCATACCAGCAACAGCTTAGGCGAGATTCACCGAAGCGTGTTCGGAGGCTCGAAGGTCGGAACGCGCCTGGCGCGGTTGGACCGCTCGATCCCGGTAACATCGCCGCGCGTATGTGCCGAGCGAGGCGTAGGCTTTGCGCACGTGGGCCACATCGATCAATTACGAGATCATCGTCGCGAATCGATCGAAGCGATGCGGGATCACACAGGGACGGGGATTGGGGATGGGTGAGATGACGGAAGGCGCGCTGCCGCGGAAGCCGCTGGGGCGAACGGGGATGGAGGTGACGCGCGTGGGGTTCGGCGCGTGGGCGATCGGCGGCGCGGGATGGGCGTTCGGCTGGGGGACGCAGGACGACGACGACTCGATCCGCGCCATCCGCCACGCGGTGAGCCGCGGGGTGAACTGGATCGACACCGCGGCCGTGTACGGGCTGGGCCACTCGGAAGAGGTGGTGGCGCGGGCGCTGCGCGACGTTTCCGTGGGCGACCGCCCGTTCGTGTTCACCAAGTGCGGGCTGGTGTGGGACGAGAGCGACCGCGAAGCCTCGCCGCGGCGCGTGGGCCGCCCCGACAGCATCCGCCGCGAGTGCGAGGCGTCGGTGCGGCGGCTGGGGGTGGACACGATCGACCTGTACCAGATGCACTGGCCCGCCGAGGACGGCACGCCGCTGGAAGACTACTGGGGCGCGCTGCTGGAGCTGAAGGAAGAGGGGAAGGCCCGCGCCGTGGGCCTGTCCAACCACTCTGTGGAACAGCTGGAGGCGGCGGAGCGTGTGGGCCACGTGGACACGCTGCAGCCGCCGTTCTCGGCCATCCACCGCGACGCCGCCGCCGAGCTGCGCTGGTGCGGCGAGCACGGCACGGGCACCATCGTCTACAGCCCCATGCAGTCGGGGCTGCTCACCGGCGCCTTCACGCGCGAGCGCGCCGCCAGCCTCAGCGACGACGACTGGCGCTCGCGCTCTCCCGACTTCACCGGCGAGGGGCTGGAGCGCAACCTGGGGCTGGCCGATGCGCTGAAGCCCGTGGCCGAACGCCACGGCACCTCGGTCGCGTCGGTCGCGGTGGCGTGGACGCTGGCGTGGCCAGGCGCCACCGCGGCCATCGTGGGCGCGCGCACGCCCGAGCAGGTGGACGGCTGGATCCCCGCCGGCCGGCTGCAGCTGACCGACGCGGACCTGGACGAGATCGCCGCCGCCATCCGCCGCACCGGCGCGGGGAGCGGGCCCGAGCGGCCGTAGGAATCACCCGATCCACATGCGATGCAGAGGCCGGCGGGCGCGTGTCCGCCGGTCCTGTGTTGCGTCGGTGATGTTTCGGGCGGACGGTGTGGGGTGAGTCGTCGGACCTCCGCGACGGGCGGCTGAAGCCGCGGCAACCACTACGGGAAGCCTCGCAAACTGCGCGAGGCTGCTGCGTCGGCTTCCGTGCGGAAGGCCGCGAAGGTGTGCCGTTCGGCGTGCGATCCTGGAAGGCGCGGCGAAGCGGACCGGTGTCGTCGTTTGGCGCGAGCCGCGAATCCGTCCGCCCTCTCGAAGGCCCGCAACTCTCGGCCAGCGTGAGGGATGCGCGCCCGGAGGGCCGGGAACGCGGCGGCCCGCCTGCTCCGTCGCCTCGTGCGACGGGATGCCGGGGCGGGGCGCCGTGGGCCCGGCGCCGTAGGCAACGGCGGTATCGTTGCCTACGGCGCGCGCAGCCCGGCCCGGAGCGCAGCGGAGGGACACGCCCGAACCCGCCGTTGCCGTCAGCCAGGCCCGTCGCGACCGCACCGGTCGTTGCCCCGCACCCGCCCGACCGCTACCATCCGCGGCTTCCCTGCACCCGCACCGCCCCGACCGAGCCCGATGGCCGAAAAGAACGACGCATACGTCTCGCTGCGCAACCCCAACTTCCGCTGGTACGTGGCCAGCCTGGTGGCGCTGACGCTGGGGACGATGATCCAGGCCACGGTGGTCGCCTGGCAGGTGTACGACATCACCCGCGACCCGCTGTCGCTGGGGATGGTGGGGCTGGCCGAGGCGCTGCCGTTCATCGGCGCGGCGTTGTACGCGGGGCACGTGGCCGACCTGTACGACCGCAAGCGCCTGTCGCTGGTGGCCATCGCCGTGCAGACGGTGGCGGCGGTGCTGCTGCTGGCGTTCGCGCTGAAGCCGGCCGTGCTGGCGGGCGGGCGCGTGTGGCCGATATACGCCATCGTGTTCCTGAGCGGGCTGGCGCGCAGCTTCCTGCAGCCCGCGCGCACGGCCATGGGCGCCGAGATCGTGCCGCGCGAGGTGCTGCCCAACGCCATCGCCTGGCGCACCTCGATCTGGCAGTTCGGTGCGGTGGTGGGGCCCGCGCTGGGAGGCGTGCTCTACGGCTTTTCGGGGGCGCGGCTGGCGTATGCGGTGGAGCTGGGGCTGTGCGCGGCGGGGCTGGCGCTGTTCGCGGTCATCGGCTACACGCCGGCGCCGGTGGTGCGCGCGGCGCTCAGCATCGGCGAGAACCTGACGGTGGGGATCCGCTTCCTGTTCACCCAGCCCGAGCTGCTGGGGGCGCAGGTGCTGGACCTGTTCTCGGTGCTGTTCGGCGGCGCGCCGGCGCTGCTGC